>ENA-OQCK01000374-OQCK01000374.1-human-gut-metagenome-genome-assembly--contig:-NODE-374-length-25362-cov-3.953596_pt1 | contig 25362 bp, 36 predicted proteins | sample MGYA00242498_ERZ504578 | MGnify/ENA primary metagenome ERZ504578 (study PRJEB26092, sample SAMD00036229) | human gut metagenome | host: Homo sapiens | study: EMG produced TPA metagenomics assembly of...
CTCAGAAGCAGCACCCACATAAAGGACAGCTACACCGCCAGACAACTTGGCCAGACGTTCCTGCAGTTTTTCCTTATCATAATCAGACTTCGTAGCAACAATCTGAGCCTTGATTTGTTCGCAACGTTCCTTGATGTTCTCTTTGTCACCGGCACCGTTTACGATGGTCGTGTTATCCTTGGAAACAGTTACCTTGTCGCAGTACCCAGCATTTCGATAGTAGCTTGTTCCAGCTTCAGACCTTTTTCCTCGCTGATGACAACACCACCGGTCAGCACTGCAATATCCTCCAACATTTCCTTGCGACGGTCACCGAAGCCCGGAGCCTTCACTGCACAAATCTTCAACTGAGAACGCAGACGGTTTACAACCAAAGTTGTCAGCGCTTCGCTATCCACATCTTCTGCAATAACCAGCAAAGGACGACCGGTCTGTACTGCCGGTTCGAGGATAGGCAGGAAATCTTTCAGGTTGGAAATCTTCTTATCATAAATCAGAATGTACGGTTTTTCCATTTCGCACTCCATCTTCTCCGTATTGGTAACGAAGTAAGCAGAGAGGTAACCACGGTCGAACTGCATACCTTCAACCACACCGATAGTAGTATCAGTACCCTTTGCCTCTTCGATAGTGATAACACCGTCTTTGGAAACTTTGCGCATAGCGTCTGCAATCAGCTTGCCGATAACGGGGTCGTTATTGGCAGAAACGGAAGCAACTTGCTCAATCTTGTCATAGTTGTCACCCACTGTTTCCGCCTGGCCTTTGATAGAATCAACACTTTGGCAACAGCCTTGTCGATACCGCGTTTGATATCCATCGGGCTAGCACCGGCAGTCACGTTCTTCAGACCTTCGGCTACGATAGCCTGAGCCAAAACAGTAGCAGTTGTAGTACCGTCACCTGCATCGTCGCCGGTCTTGGAAGCAACTTCCTTTACCAGTGTGCGCCAGTATTCTGATATGCGTCTGCCAACTCTACTTCTTTAGCTACCGTTACACCATCTTTCGTGATGTGGGGAGCACCAAATTTCTTTTCGATGATAACGTTACGACCTTTAGGGCCGAGGGTTACTTTTACTGCATTTGCCAGTGTGTCGATACCTTTCTTCAATTGGTCGCGGGCATCGATATTGAATAATATTTCTTTTGCCATAACTATATTTACATTTTAACGATTTACAATTTACAAATTAACCTAAAACAGCGAGCACATCGCTTTGACGCATGATGAGGTACTTGGTTCCTTCAACTTCCAGTTCAGTACCGGCATACTTGCCATACAGCACTGTGTCACCAACCTTCAACACCATTTCTTCGTCTTTTGTTCCGTTGCCTACTGCAATAACTTCACCTTTCAAAGGTTTCTCTTTCGCTGTATCAGGAATAATGATACCGCCAATTGTCTTTTCTTCTGCAGGTGCAGGGAGTATCAGCACTCTGTCTGCTAATGGTTTAATGTTCATAATCTTTTTGTTTTATATGTTATACATTTGTTATAATGGTAATTTTGCTTTAAACAAGCGATAAACAACTTACGAAAACCGTGCCAAACGAACAAGCTGATTGTTTGGCAGACAAAGGCTGACAAAATGGCAAAGTATACAACAATATTTGCTATCTTTGCAGCCTCAAAAATGATTTGACTTATGAACGCAATATGGATAGTCCTCCCCATTCTTACCTTATTGATGTTTGAACTGGGACTGACATTACAAACCGAAGACTTTAAACTGTTCCGCAAACGCCCCCGCCCCATTATTGCCGGGCTGGCAGGCCAAATCATCCTACTGCCGATGCTGGCATTTGCTTTAGGACATGTCTTCCAGCTCGAACCTCTGTTCTTTATCGGCATCATACTCATAGCCTGCTCGCCAGGCGGCAGCTCATCCAACATCTTCTCCATGATAGCCAAAGGAGACGTAGCATTGTCCGTGTCACTGACGGCATGCAGCAGCATTATTACGCTGTTCACTATCCCCGTGATTATGGAATTCGCCACACACTTTGTAGACAGCAATCTGGACATAGATATCCATCTCCCGTAGGCAGCCTTATCATGCAGAACCTGGTTCTGATGCTTCTTCCATTGTAGCCGGCATATTCACGAAGCGCTACCGTCCGCAAATGGCAGAAAGGATTCATAATATATTGTCCAAGACAGCCTTTCCCGCACTTATCCTGCTGGCAACCATCTTCTTCATACAGCACCATGCTACCATCACCGGCCAATTCGGCAAACTGGGCCTCTGCATCTCCATTCTTATCCTGCTGGCTATGGGAGGCGGCGTAGTGCTATCGAAGTCCATGCGCCTCAACCGGAAAGAACAACGTACACTCATTATAGAAATCGGTATGCAGAATGCCGCACAAGCAATTGCTGTTGCCAGTAGTCCGTTTGTATTCAACAATGACATTATTGCAATACCTGCCATTATCTACGCACTGGTAATGAATGTTATTCTGCTGATTTATGTGGGAGTGGTGAAGCGGCAAAGATAATCTTCCAACCGGTATCTCCCCTTCTTCTGTGTCGCTTTTCCATACTGTATCACTTTCCGGGGGCAAAAATGCAAACAAGCCATACAATGAATGCACTGCTTTCCCCACACCGGATGCCCATCCACCAACCGGATATTACCTACCGGACAAGATTTGCCGCATATTCCGCAAGAGATACAGCCTTCATCTACATGGAAACTCCTTGTACCAATGACAAAACGGACAAACAAAGGATTCACAACATACGTTTCAGCCAGGCAGCACTGCCCTCATGCACATTCCAGACCCTCTTCCGTGCAATGACATCTTCGGCAATCGAAGCGACAGCATGCCGTGCGTTCTCTATCTTCTTGAGGCAAAGCGCCCCATCGTCCAAATTGAACATCGGTACATAGGTATTGGGCATTGCAACAGACCAGGCTGCATCCAACGGAAAATGTTCCGCCAGGCGGTTCATTCCCTTTCCCATATCGTCCCCGCATGTACACACGGCATAACGGTAACAGCAGTCCGGCAACCGGAGCTGCGACAAAAATCAATCAAGACACGAGGTGCATACCATGAGTGTACCGGAAAAACAATACCTAGTCTGTCAGCTATCGACAGCCCTGCGGGTATCGAGCCTTGCTTAAGGCAATCAACAATGCTGACGGCAGTATCATGCATAGCCTCTGCAAGCAATTCTGCAATCCAGCGTGAGTTTCCGGTTGCGGTAAAATAAAGTATCATCGGCAATATGTTTTGCGACAAAGGTAGTGATTTGACTTGAATTCCTTCTATTCCAGCAGCTCTTCTATGGAATAATTTTCCCAGAACGCTTTTGTAGAATGTACCAATGAACTGCCCATATAGAGCAGGAACAATGCCGCTATGACAATCATCAGGAAACTGACGAGGGCATTGTGTTTTTCTTGCTTAAGCTCAACAGAAACCATAAGAACCTCCTTTTTTGTCAGTACAAAGATAAATGCAGGATGTTTCATTTTTCCTACGCCACTATTACAAATACCTATATTTGTGCCATAAATATACAAAAAAAGGAGCAATTTTGTGCTCCTTTTTTAAATGTATTTCAGTTTTTATTATTTCAGTTCGCTAACCAGCTCTTGGGGAGTGACCATTTTCTGCTCTCCGGTCTCCATATTTTTCAATGTCACCTTACCTTCATTCATTTCATTCTCACCCACCAGGGCCACAAACGGGATGGCTTTGGAGTTCGCATACCCCATCTGTTTCTTCATCTTGCTTGCATCGGGGAAAATCTCGGCACGGATGCCTGCCGCACGCACTTCAGTCAATACATTCATTGAGAATGCGGCCTCTTTCTCACCAAAGTTGATAAACAGTAACTGAGTACCGTTCACCGCTTCTTTCGGATAAAGGTCAAGCTGGTTCAGCACATCAAAGATACGGTCTGCACCGAACGAGATACCGACACCACTGACACCGGACATACCGAATACACCCGTCAAGTTGTCATAGCGTCCTCCACCAGTAATACTGCCGATTTGCACATCCAGCGCCTTTACTTCGAAGATGGCACCGGTATAGTAATTCAAGCCACGGGCCAATGTCAAATCCAGCTCGATTTCGTTCTTCAAGCCAAGGTTCTTTAAGGTGGAAAGGATAAATTCACTTTCCTCCACGCCCTTCAGTCCGGTCTCGCTGGCAGCAAGAACTTCCTTCAGAGTTGCAAGTTTCTCTTCATTACTTCCGCTCAACAAAATGATAGGTTGCAGTTTGGCGATAGCCTCGTCACTGATGCCTTTCTCTTTCAACTCGGCATTGACATTGTCCAGACCTATCTTATCCAACTTATCAATGGCCACAGTAATATCAACAATCTTGTCAGACTCACCGATGATTTCGGCAATGCCACTCAATACCTTACGGTTGTTAATCTTGATACAAACACGGATGCCGAAGCGGGTAAATACCGTATCGACAATTTGCATCAGCTCCACCTCATTCAGCAAGGAATCACTGCCTACCACATCGGCATCGCACTGATAGAACTCACGATAGCGTCCTTTTTGCGGACGGTCGGCGCGCCACACGGGCTGTATCTGATAACGTTTGAAAGGAAAAGTTATTTCATCGCGGTGCATCACCACGTAGCGGGCAAAAGGTACTGTGAGGTCATAGCGTAAACCTTTCTCGCAAAACTTGCAGGCAAGTCTCGGAGCATTACGGCTCAACAGTTCTTCATCTGTCAGTCCGGAAAAGTAATCACCGGAGTTCTGTATCTTGAACAAAAGCTTGTCGCCTTCCTCACCATACTTCCCCATCAAGGTAGAAAGCATTTCCATCGAGGGCGTTTCTATCTGCTGAAAACCATAGAGATGATACACCTCACGAATCGTATTGAATATATAGTTACGCTTCGCCATTTCTACGGGCGAGAAGTCACGGGTTCCTTTCGGAATACTTGGTTTTGCTGCCATAATCAGTTCAATTATTTTAAAAATCGGACGACAAAGTTACAGTATTTTATTGATTAAGAAAAGAGAATGTTTACCTTTGTATCATTACCGTCGCATAAAAACGACCAAAACAAACTTCAAACTTACACATTTATGAAAGAGAGACTGATTTTATTCTGCATGTTGTTGCTATGCGGCATCGGTGTTAGCCGGGCACAATCCGGCAACGCCAAAGACTTCGACCAAAAAGAAGAAACCATCGTACAAAAGCTGCAACAAGCCGTCAATGAGAAAAACTATAAAGAAGCCGAAAAGAACGGTAAGGCTTTGATAACTCTGTTCAAAGAACAAGACGAGAACACTCAGAAAAAGTACAGCTGGCTCATACAGTCCTATTACTACAATTTAGCCTGCTTCCAATCCTTGTTAAAGAAAAAAGGTGAAGCCATCAAAAATTTAGAACTGCCTACGACAATGGATTTCAAGATTACAACCACATGATGAATGATACCGACTTAGACAACCTGCGCAGCGATAAACGGTTCAAGCAGTGCTTGCCAAAGTGAAGAAAGTGGGTGACTACCTCGACATACTTCAAAAAACACCGGGATACACCCACAATGAGCGCCCTGATACACTCCCCCGCTTCGAATACATCAATCCCAACAACAAGTATTTAGTAGAGGTACGCCAATACTTCAAGTTGGACAGTGTGGCAGGCGCAGGCGACGAACTATCAAAAATAAAGAACATACTGACTTATATACACAATACCATAAAACATGACGGAAACCATGAAAGTCCGGCAGGCAGCAACATCATAAAATGGGCAGAAGCTTGCAAAGGCGGTGCGCGAGGTCTGCATTGCGGAGGTCTTGCCCATGTACTGAAGGATTGTTATCTGTCCATGGGATTTAAGGCACGCCACATCAGCGGATTACCCCAAAAATACATTGGCGAATGCCATTCCATTAACGTAGTTTATTCCAATACCTTGGATAAATGGATATGGGTAGACCCTACCAACAATGCCTGGGTGATGGATGAAAACGGCATCATGCTAAGCGTGCAAGAAGTGCGCGAACGTCTGCGAGACGGTCGTCCGGTAATCCTAAATGAAGAAGCCAACTGGAATAACCAGCAGAAGATTACCAAAGAATATTATTTAGACAGCTATATGGCCAAGAATCTCTATAGCATAAAAGCAGACGATGTACTGCTTTGCCCCTCAGACCCTAATGCAGAAAACTTCTTCCAAGCCAAGTACGTGGTCAATGACGATGCCTGGTTCTGGCAGTCGCCCTATCAGGAATAAAAAAACAGATGATGCATCCGGCAGAGACACATCATCTATTTAATGTAAACAGACCATCTGTTCGGGTGAACAGATGGTCTGTTTTTTATGTCTGCATCATGTGTTTAATCTCTGCGTCCCATGAATATCATGATATAATAAATCAGGGTAGCAAGCGAACCGAGAGCAGCCACTACATACGTATAGGCAGCCGAGCGGAGTGCATCTTCCGCTTGCGCATGATTATATGAATTCGTAATGCCGGAATTGCTAAGCCATACCAGCGCACGCTTACTTGCATTGATTTCCACCGGCAAGGTGATGAAGCTGAATAAAGTTGTCAATGCAAACAGTATAATGCCCGCCAGCAACAGTTGCGGAAAGGAGTTCAGCAGCAAGATACCTGCCAGCAGCAACCACGTCATCCACTGTGAGGCAAAAGAGACTACCGGCACCAGTTGCTGCGCATTGTCAACGGAGCGTATGCGCGTGCATGCTGCACGGCGTGACCACATTCGTGGGCTGCAACGGCAGCAGCCATGATGCTGTTACTGCTATAAACACTCTCACTCAGGTTTACTGTCTTATTGGCAGGATTATAATGGTCGGTCAGATGTCCGGGAGTATGCGTCACGGTCACATCGTAAATGCCATTGTCGTGCAGCATCTTCAAAGCAACGTCCGCTCCCGTCATTCCGTTGCCGGTAGGATTTTAGAGTACTTCTTGAACTTGTTCTGAAGATTCATCTGTACCAGCCAGCTAACGGCGGCAATACCGATAAAAATAATCCATATCATTCCTGTTCCCATAATTTTCTTTCTTTAAATTGTGAATAAATCAGTCGTTTCTTATTGTATAACAAATAGTCTGCCAAAAATAAAAGGAAACGGTGAGCAATGCCAGCGTTTCCTTTATCTTTTAGGAAGAATTAAAGATTTCTGATTTATAATTTATTTTTCAATCTCCACCTCTATCACTTTATCAATATCCGTCGGAACCTCCGGCAAGTAGAGCATCACCCCTCCTTCACACTTACGGAACTTCACTGGAAGACGGTCGGCATACCCCACTGCCTTCCTCACTTTCTTGCCTTCCAACGGCAGGAAGAGAGCCTTATCCTGCAATTCGAGAATATGCACGTATAATTTATTTTCTCTTTGTGTAGTGACTCCCCAAGGATGCGGAGCAATGCAGCCGCCACGGTTCCGTAGATGGTTTCACCGTATACCTTCATCCATTCCCCTACTTCTGCCAGACGCTCCAATGCAACAGCAGGCAGCTCACCGTCCGGCTGAGGACCGATATTCATCAGCAGATTGGCATCTTTACCCGCAGCCTTCACCAGGTAATGTATCAGCGTTTTGGTAGATTTATAATCCTGGTCCGTAATCTTATATCCCCACATTCCATTCATCGTCTCACAGGTTTCAAGGGGCAAGGCGCTGATATCCTGCCCGGAAAGGCCGGCACGGTTCTCTCCCGGCAGGTCGCGCTCGAATATCTGGATGTCCTCGCCGGCAAACGGTGCTTGATGATGGTTGTTCCCAACCAAGCAAGCCGGTTGCAGGCGGTGTATCATGGCATATTGCCGGGCAGTTGCCAGTCAAAATCCGGATTCTGGTCCTGGTCCCACCAGCCATCAAACCAAATGGCACCTATTTTTCCATAATTGGTGAGCAACTCGGTCAGCTGGTTGTTCATGAATTTATAGTAGCTGTTCCAGTCGCCCTTCGGATTCGGTCGTCCCGTTCCACGTCCGGTGCGTCCCCACGGAGCATCTTCGCGATACCAGTCGATGTGCGAATAGTAGAGATGCAGACGAATACCTTGCTTGTGGCACTCGTCTGCCAATTCTTTCAGAATATCCCGCTTAAAAGGGGTAGCATCCACAATATTGTAATCGGAAAAGCGTGTGTGGAACATAGAAAAGCCATCGTGATGCCGGGATGTAAAGCAGATATACTTTGCCCCGGACGCCTTAATGGCTGACACCCATCTGGCAGCATCGAATTTGGCAGGATAGAAACCTCCCGCCAGTTTGGCATACTCCTTATAATTAAGGTTCTTGTTCGTCATGGTCCATTCTCCGGTAGCCAGCATACTGTATATCCCCCAATGCAGGAAGATACCGAAGCGATTGTCCCGAAACTCCTGACGGGATTTCAGGTTCTCCTCCGTCGGCTGGTAAGTCTGCGACTGTGCGGAGCACACAAGAAGAAACAACAGTAAAAAAGACAAAAGACGTGTTTTCATGGCAATAAATAAAAAAGGCACGGATTATCCGGACACCCACGGTTCTTCAGATGAAGCCGCGAAATCCGTGTAATCCGTGTCTAAGGTTATCTGTTTGTTTTATTATTCCTCTGTATACCGTTCGATGGTCTGCTCACGGTCCGGTCCCAGAGAAACAATCTTGATGGGCACACCAAGCTGTTCTTCCAGGAATGACAAATATGCATTGAATTCTTCCGGGAACTCATCTTCACTCTGCATCTTGGTCATATCCGTCTGCCAACCGGGTAGCTCTACATAAACCGGTTCAACAGTCTCATTGATATCGAACGGGAAGTAATCAATCTCTTCCTCATCCATCTTGTAAGCTACACAAGCCTTAATGGTTTCAAAAGAATCGAGCACATCGCTCTTCATCATAATCAGTTTGGTAACCCCGTCTACCATAATGGCATATTTCAATGCCACCAGGTCAATCCAGCCACAACGGCGCTTACGTCCTGTCACAGAACCGAACTCATGACCCAGCGTGCAAATCTGGTCACCGGTCTTGTCGAATAATTCCGTCGGGAACGGACCGGCACCTACACGCGTACAATAGGCCTTGAAAATACCATATACCTCACCAATCTTGTTGGGAGCAATACCCAGACCGGTACAAGCACCTGCACAGACCGTATTAGAAGAAGTGACAAACGGATAAGAACCGAAATCAATGTCCAGCATTGTCCCCTGCGCACCTTCGCACAATACAGACTTGCCGGCAGCCAGCAGATTGTTCATCTCGTGTTCGCTATCCACCAACTGGAATTGTTTCAAGTATTCGATACCTTCGAACCATGCCTTCTCCATTTCGGTAATGTCATACTCATAGTTCAAGCCTTTCAAGATTTGCTCATGACGGGCCTTGGCCGCTGCATACTTCTTGTCAAGTCATGCAGAATGTCGCCTACACGCACACCGTTACGGCTGATTTTATCCGTGTAAGTCGGTCCGATGCCTTTTCCGGTCGTTCCTACCTTTGCATCGCCTTTGGCTGCTTCGTATGCAGCATCCAGTATGCGGTGAGTCGGCAGAATGAGGTGTGCTTTCTTGGAAATGTGCAAGCGTTCCTTCAAGTTATGGCCGGACGCTTCCAATGATTCGGCTTCCGCTTTGAAGAGAGCCGGGTCAAGCACCACTCCGTTACCGATGATATTCACCTTGTCTCCCTGGAATATTCCAGACGGAATGGAACGGAGCACATACTTCTGCCCTTCAAACTCGAGTGTATGTCCGGCATTCGGTCCGCCCTGGAAACGAGCTACGACATCGTATCTCGGAGTTAACACATCAACGACTTTGCCTTTGCCTTCGTCGCCCCATTGTAATCCTAATAATACGTCTACTTTCATTTTTCTTTTTTATGGTTATTATTCTTTTTCTTCCGTTTATTGGCCCGGTCACACTTGCTGCACAACCCATACATATATAAGGAATAGTGCGTAAGATTAAAACGGCTCAGTTTGGTATTCTCAATGGCATGTTGCAACTCCTCGTTCTGAAACTCGGTCACCTTTCCGCACTGGGTGCATATCTGGTGATGGTGCGTATCGCGATTATAACATTTTTCGTATTGGGAAGAGTTGCCGAACTGATGCTTGATGACCAGACGAGCATTTATAAGCAAAATGATGGTATTGTAAAGCGTTGCACGGCTGACGCGGAAGTTCTCCTGGTCGGCCATCAGTGAATAGAGCGTGTCGATATCAAAATGACCGTCTATGGAGTAAATGGTGTCAAGTATAGCATAACGTTCGGGAGTCTTCCGATGCCCGTTCGCATTCAGATATTCAGTGAATATCTGCCTAACTGTATCTTTCACATTCTGACTTTCCATTTGACGGCGCAGTTTTACAGCCAACAAAGTTAATCCTTTTTTGTGGAAAGCAAACGAGAAAGAGATAAAAATTGCGATAAGGGAAATATTCCCTTACCGCATCAGTCTCTATAACCATAGAACTAATCTAACAAACCTCCTCTTTTACAAGATTGTATAGTAATTGTTCTACATCAGAAGAAGAATTGTCCATACCCTCCACTCTGCGGCAAACTTGAAAAGAATTTTCCTCATTTTGCTGCATAAAGCGGCGGATAGCAGTCATGGCTGCATTGCGTACATGATAGGAGCCCGACAAAAAAGCCGTTATTGCCTGGTCGAGGAACTCATTTTCAACCCGTTCGTTCATATCCCTTTCTTCATCAATAGACGGGCTATGGTGAGGAAGCCGCAAACCTGCGTGTATTCGTCCTCGCTTGCAATCCAATGGAAGGACTTGGCAGGCGCATAAGGAAGATGTTGGAATAAATTCATGCAGGTAAGTTCTGCAATCTCGATATTACGGATATCTTCCACCCAGATATCGGCTATCTCGGGCAGGAAACTCTCTACCGGCTGTAAAAGTCCCGCCAATATTTTGCACTCTCTGATATCTTCTTTCCACAAAGACTGAGCCAGAGAGTGGTCCTTCTCGTAACCGGCAGCAATACCCTTGATACGGGGCAACTCCACGCCAAAGTTCAGCTTATATACCAGCCCTTTCTCACGCATACTTTGGGACACAGCCCCGTTCATTGAGAGACGGAGCTGTGTCTTTATATCTTTCAGCCGCTGATGCAGCTGCTCTTTAGTATCTATCATAGTTCATCATTTATTGACAGAAGGCAATGTAGAATAGTCTTTGCTATAACGCAACATCTGTTCCGCATAACCTTCATCATAAGTCACTGTCACATCTGTTATAGTACCGTCGGCATCCGTCACCACTTCATACTTGGGATTGACGAACCCCTTATACGGCGCAAGATTCAGCTTCTTGTAGCGTTCCAGCACTTCGGCATGCAAAGCGGGATCGACTTTCACGGCATAGGCTTCCACCAAATCATGGGCGCCGGCATAGTCACCGGTGGATTGATACGCTGTATCTCGGCAAGCAACCGGCCAAACAAGTCACGCACTTTCTCATAATCGTTTATCACGACGTACGTCTTCCCATCCTTCTTTACCAATTCCACAACCTTCTCCGCCGCACCTTTCTCGTACACCCAGCGGGCTATGAGCTGACGGTTGCGCATATGGGCTTCTTCTACATTGTTACCCGGCTCGATACGTACAAGCTGTGTCATCAAACCATTCATCAGATAGGTGTAGTATTGAGCCTTATAAGCATCCGCACTTGGAGTAAGCCCCAGTTCCACCAGCTTCGGGTCGGCCACGTAGTAGAGTCCGAACAAGTCGGCGCGCGCTTCTTCGATAGTAGAACCATATGCCTTCAACGCATCCGGGTCCACACCCGGGAGCAATTTACCGGAACCATGTCCCAAACATTCATGCAGGTCAGTATGCAGTTCATCTGTCACATCTGCGTACTTATCAATCAGTTGAAGCTCTGCATCACTGTACACAAACTCCTCATTGAACCCGTTGCCATGAGCTGCCTTATTATAAGCATCTGTAATGTTACCGATTGTAACGGATTTCGAACCATGATGCTACGTATCCAGTTGGCATTGGGCAGGTTGATGCCGATAGCAGTTGCAGGATACAAGTCACCGGCCAGAATAGCCGCCGTGATTACCTTGGCAGACACCCCTTTCACTTTCTCCTTCTTGAATTGTCCGTCTACCGGCGAATGGTCCTCAAACCACTGTGCATTGCCGCTTATCAACTCTGTACGCTGGGTAGCTTCCAAATCTTTAAAATTCACCAGAGATTCCCAGCTTGCCTTCATGCCGAGCGGGTCACCATAACTTTCGGTAAAACCGTTCACAAGTCAATGCGTGAGTTCAAATCCTTCACCCACAAAATGGCATATTCATCGAATGTCTTCAAATCGCCGGTTTCATAGAATTCCATCAGTTTGGCTATCACCGCCTTCTGCTCGGGAGTCTCGGCAACTCCTTCTGCCTTCTTCAGCCAGTAGACAATCTTTTCAAGTGCCTGTCCATACAAGCCCCCCACTTTCCATACTTCTCCTGAATCTTGCCATCCTCTTTCACCAAACGGCTATTCAAACCATAGGAAACGGGAGTTTCATCCTGCGGATTCTTCAAGGCATTATAGAAATCTTCGGCCTCCTGCTGCGTCACGCCATCGTAATAATTGCATGCGGAAGTCAAAACCAAATCTTCACCGGCAGCTTGGTTCACCCGTTTGGGCATCACCGTGGGGTCGAAAATAACGGGGAACACTTCCTCGCACAGTTGTTCCACAGTCTGTCCTTCGGCAAGCGGCAACGTAGCTGCATCCACACTCTGTACAGCCTGCCTGAAGAATTCGGGAGTAAATCCCGGAACGAACTTTTCGCTGCCATAGTGATGATGAATGCCGTTAGAGAACCATACCCGCTTGAGGTACACTTCCATAGCCTTGAAATCAGGAGTATTCTTATCTCCCTTATAGCCGGTATAGACAGCTTCCAGCATCCGGCGAATCGTCAGGTTATACTTGCCATTCTGGTCGAAAAGAATGTCTCTGCCCTGCAAAGCCGCTTCCGTCAAATAATAAACCAATTCTTTTTGTTTGAGGGACAAATCCTCAAAACCTGGTACGCGGTAACGTAAAATCTGTAAATCTGCAAATTGTTCCACTGTATAGTCAATTTTTTCTGCCTCAGCAGTTGTTTTCGGATTTCCGCCACAAGCCGTCAATAGAGAAAGGGCAGTCACCATAGAAATTAGTTGTTTCTTCATGTGTCGGGAGTATATAGATTGGTATTAAAAAAGAAGAAAAGGAAGTATCCCGAAACAACTGTTCCGGAATATTTCCTTTTATTCATTCAGTCATACAGAATTATTTCTTCTTAGCTTCTTTTTCTGCGTGTCTTTTACGATATCCATTAGGAGTCTCACCTACATTTTTATAGAAAGCAGCATAAAAAGACTGACGGTTTGCAAAGCCGACCATCGTACTGATCTCCTCTACATTCTTGTCAGCATATCTTTTGTCTGTCAACAAATGCTGCGCTTCTTTTACTCTATATTCATTCAGCAGGCAAGAATAGTTCATGCCGAAGCGTGAATTCACCACTGCAGACAAATAGCGAGTATTGGTCTGCAATTCTTTCGCCAAATCCTTAGCGGAATAATCAGCATCTCTGTACTTCTTTTGTACAACAACGATATTCAATATCTTGTCATACAACTCATCTGCCAATTCCGGCCTTATCAAAGAACGGTAGGCAGCATCCTTTTCTTTCTTTTCGCGCAGGTTGTAAGGACGTTTCTTCGTTCCTTTTTCCTGGGCATTGTTTTCTAAATCACTCATTGAATTAACTGGTTAGGGTTGTTTAAAATCGGAAAAGCCAAAGGGTTAGCCCCTTAGACTTTACAAAAGTCAGACATTTTTTTTAATACACAACTTTTCCCGTATATATTTTTGATAAATAAACAACGAAAAAGGTTGAAAAGTAGGTTAATTCAGCCATTAATAAGAAACTTTAACCTTTTGCAGAAACTCATATGATACAAAATCTTGATGACTTTCCATTTGTAGTATATGCAATAATTAGTGTACCTTTGCCGGAAGAAATCCATACTGCCAGATTATGCTACAAACGCTCAAGACATATTTCGGTTACGACAGTTTCCGCCCCTTACAAGAAGACATCATACGCCATCTGATGGACCGTAAAGACGCATTGGTACTGATGCCTACGGGAGGTGGAAAGTCCATCTGCTACCAACTTCCCGCCCTATTGAGTGAAGGCACGGCGGTAGTGGTTTCTCCGCTCATTTCCTTGATGAAGGACCAAGTGGAAACGCTCTGTGCAAACGGTATCGCGGCCGGTGCACTGAACAGCAATAATGATGAAACAGAGAATGCTTCCCTACGACGTGCATGCATGGAAGGCAAGCTGAAACTGCTATATATTTCTCCTGAAAAATTATTGGCGGAAGAACTATCTGTTAAGGGATATGCATATTTCCCTTTTCGCCATTGATGAAGCTCACTGCATCTCACAATGGGGACACGATTTCCGTCCGGAATATACACAGATGGGCATCCTTCACCAACTGTTTCCCCAGGTTCCCATCATTGCACTTACTGCCACAGCCGATAAAATAACCCGTGAAGATATTATTAAACAGCTACACCTCAACCAACCGAGAATTTTCATTTCATCTTTCGACCGTCCCAACCTGAGTCTCACCGTAAAAAGAGGTTACCAGCAGAAGGAAAAAAGCAAAGCCATCCTCGACTTCATCGCCCGCCATCCGGGAGAGAGCGGCATCATTTATTGCATGAGCCGCAGCAAGGCTGAAACAGTGGCACAAATGCTTCAAAAACAAGGGATAAAGTCGGCGGTCTATCATGCAGACTGTCGCCGGCACGAAGAGATGAAGCACAAGACGACTTCATCAATGACCGCGTGCAAGTGGTATGCGCCACCATTGCCTTTGGAATGGGAATTGACAAAAGCAATGTGCGCTGGGTAATTCATTACAATTTGCCCAAAAGCATTGAAAGTTTCTATCAGGAAATAGGACGTGCCGGACGAGACGGAATGCCCAGTGACACCCTTTTGTTCTATTCACTGGCCGACCTCATTCTGCTCACTAAATTCGCAACAGACAGCGGGCAACAAAGCATCAACCTGGAAAAGCTGCAACGTATGCAGCAATATGCGGAAGCAGATATCTGCCGCCGTCGCATTCTGTTAAGTTATTTCGGTGAAAATACGACCTGCGACTGTGGAAACTGTGATGTATGCAAAAATCCCCCCGAACGTTTCGATGGTACAATAATCGTACAAAAGGCACTTAGTGCAATCGCGCGTTCCGAGCAACAGATAGGAACCGGTATTTTAGTGGACATCCTCCGAGGAAACATGAGTTCTGAAGTTACAGAAAGAGGATACCATCGACTCAAGACCTTTGGAGCCGGGCGCGAAGTCCCCCCAGAGATTGGCATGACTACCTGCTGCAAATGTTACAGCTCGGTTATTTCGAAATAGCTACAATGAAAACAACCACCTGAAAATCACTCAAAGCGGAACAGATGTCTTGTTTGGCAGAGCACGCGCCCTGCTTGTCACCATCCGCCGCGAGGAAGCTGTACAAGCTACAAGAGGCCGTAAACGCAAGGCTACAGTTCCAACCAAAGAATTGCCATTGGGATTGCCCAATACAGAAAGTGGGGAACTTTTCGAGGCTCTCCGCACTCTCCGCAAACGCCTTGCCGACCAGGAAGCACTTCCTGCCTATATCGTACTGTCCGACAAAGTGCTCCACCTACTCAGCGCCTCCCGCCCCACTACCATAGAAGAATTTGGTAATATCAGCGGTATCGGTGAATATAAAAAGAAGAAATACGGAAAAGAGTTTGTGGAACTGATACGGAAATACAGTTGAATATTATTTACACTGTAACAGTAAATCCCTGAGGTCACCTTGCGGCACGCCAAGTGAAATGGCCTTTTCGAAGTCACGTTTTGCCAACTCCTTTTTCTTTTGAGAAAGGTAAATTTGCCCCCGTATCAAGTAGCTTCTGTCTGCGAAGCATCCAGCTTGATGGCTTCTTCCAAGTCCATCATGGCCAGGTCCACATGTTTCATATCCTGCTCTACACCCGCACGTGCTACGTAAAGTACGGCATATTGCTGGGTAGTCAGCCGGGTAGCTTCTCCTCCTTTTTCTGCAATCATGCATTCAATATCGAAAGCGCCGCTTCATATTTGCCCTCCTTCTGCTCCAGTGTAGCCAACCCCAGACGGCCATTGTAACTCTGGGGGGCAAGTTTCAGCAGACGTTCATAATCAGACTTTGCAAAATTATAGTTGCGCTGCCGCATATAGATATAGGCACGCATCAGCAAGGCTTCCTGATTATCGCTCTCTATATCCAGCACCAAAGAATAGTCTATCCGGGCCAAGTCATCCTTTCCCAACTCTAGATAAAGAGCGGCACGATTCATCAGGGCGGGTATGGCACGCGGAGCAATGTTCAATGCCAGAGTATACGAGTCAAGAGCCTGCTCATACCGGTGCTGCCGACGTTGTATCGTACCCAAGTTGGAGAACAGCAAAGCGTTATGAGGATTGGCGGGCTCCATTTTCAAAGCTTGTTCAATGTATTTTTCGGCCAATGACAAGCTGTCTTGCTCCGTGGCTGCAACCGCACGTTCGCTCAGTTCCTGATAGGTTTGTGAAAAGGCAGGGAACATCGTGGCTCCACACAAGAAGAAAGAAAAAATAAGTTTCTTCATATAATAGTTCAGTATTTATTCCAAAGGATAGGTATCGAAAGCGAACAGTTCTGTTGACAAATAGCGTTCCCCCGTATCGGGCAGTAGGGCAACAATCATTTTATCCGCAAATTCAGGCGTTCGGCCAGCAACCGTGCCGCATATACCGCCGCACCGGATGAGATGCCCGCCAGCAAGCCTTCCGTAGAAGCCAGCTCTCGTCCTCCACGAATGGCCTCGTCATCGGGCACCGGAATAATCTCGTCTACTACAGAAGCATCATAAATGGAAGGAATAAAATTGGCCCCAATCCCCTGGATGCGGTGCGGTGCGTCTTCCCCTCCTTCCAGAACCGGAGAGGAGGCCGGTTCTACAGCCACAACATAGACATCCGGATTATGTTTCTTCAAGGCACGCGCCACTCCACAGACCGTACCGCCCGTACCCACACCGGCAACAAAAACAGTCACTTTACCATCCGTGTCCGTCCAGATTTCTTCCCCCGTAGTATGTTCATGAGCCTTGGCATTGGAGGGATTCTCAAACTGCTGCAGAATAACCGCACCAGGTATCGCATCCCGCAATTCTTTCGCTTTGGCAATGGAGCCGGCCATACCTGCCAGTCCGTCGGTCAGTACAATCTCCGCACCCAAGGCTTTCAACAGATTACGGCGTTCCACACTCATGGTCTCCGGCATGGTCAATATCAAATGATATCCCTTGATGGTTGCTACCATCGCCAGTCCCACGCCGGTATTGCCACTGGTAGGTTCAATAATCGTGGCTCCGGGTTTCAAAGCCCCACGTGCTCGGCATCCTCAATCATGCAAATGCCACACGGTCCTTCACGCTTCCCGCCGGATTAAAAGATTCCAGCTTAGCCACAATATTTCTTTTCAATCCGTATTTACGACTGTATTCAGCCAATTCCATCAAAGGAGTATGCCCAATCAACTCCGTCAGGTTCTTTGCAATTTTCGCCATAATCTCACTGTCTAATACATTCTTCCCGTACACACTTATGTAACATGGATATGCTGACAAAGATATGGAAATTCCAAGAAATAAACCGTGCGGGAAAGGAAAGATTATACTGCCATCTATCAAAGCTTAACACGAATAAAGAGGATGAAAGGATATGAAACGATTGAAGAAGGCAGGATGAGGAGGAAGAACCATATCTGACAATCAGCGACTTCCCACTGCAAAGATGGTGCATGCTTTTTGCAGTAGTACTGCAAACGAGCTGCAGCGTTACTGCAAATAGGTTTGCAGTGGTACTGCAACTGCTTTGCAGCGCAACTGTAACAGCTTTGCAGTGACACTGCAAAAGGTTTGCAGAACTTTGCAGTGAGAAGTTACTGATGAACAGAACGGTAATGAGACACTGTTATCAAGACTTCTTAAGATAGTCTACAATCCACGCGCCCACTTCCTTGGTACCGTATTTGTCGCCACCTTCTACTTGAATCTCCGGTGTACGTACATTCGCATCGAGTGAAGCATCAACTGCCTTACGAATCAACGCCCCCTCCTCTTTCAGGTCGAAGTATTCGAAAAGCATGGCTACAGACAAAATTTGCGCCAGCGGATTGGCTATATTCAAGCCTTTCGCCTGCGGCCAGGAACCATGGATAGGTTCGAATACCGGCGTACTCTCTCCCGTAGAAGCAGAAGGCAGCAATCCCATAGAGCCACTGATGCAGGAACCCTCGTCCGTCAAAATATCACCAAACGTATTTTCCGTAACCATTACGTCAAAGAATTTCGGCTCTTGAATCATCTTCATGGCGGCGTTGTCCACAAACATATAGTCGGTTGTCACCTCGGGGTACTGCGGTGCCATCTCCTGGGCAATCTGTCTCCAAAGACGGGAAGAGGCAAGCACATTGGCTTTATCCACCACCGTAAGATGTTTACTGCGTTTCATGGCATATTCAAATCCGACTTTCAGGATACGCTCAATCTCAGGACGGGTATACATGTTCGTATCATACGCCTTGTCATTGTCCTGGTATTTCTCACCGAAGTACATGCCACCGGTCAATTCGCGGATGCAAAGGAAATCGGCACCATCCACCAGTTCCGCACGAAGGGGAGACTTATGGAGCAGACATTTGAAGGTCTGCACGGGACGGATGTTGGCAAACAGTCCCAGTTTCTTGCGCATAGCCAGCAAGCCCTGCTCGGGACGCACTTTGGCAGTAGGGTCATTGTCGAATTTCGGGTCACCTACGGCAGAGAACAATACAGCATCCGCATTTTTACAAGCCTCATAAGTGGCTTCGGGAAACGGGTCACCCACCTTGTCTATCGCGTCTGCACCGCAGATGGCATATTCATAGTTCACTTTATGTCCGAACTTCTCACACACGGCAGTCATCACATCCACGCCTACGGTAGAGATTTCGGGGCCGATACCGTCACCGGCCAACACTGCAATTTTAAAATCCATTGTTTTCTTTATTATTTAAAAGTTCATCTATCTTCTTTTTGTTTGCAAGATTCTTGCGGCGATACCGATCACCCCACACAAAACCTGCTGTCAATATAAGGGTATTGATGGCTGACATAAGATACTCGTCCGCATCCAACTCGCCGCTCCACCAACGCAGAAAGAGGTTGAAAGCAAAAAGCAAGCCTGCATACAACGCATAGCATACATAAGGACGCCTCTCAAAAAACGATTTCTTTTTCTCCATGAGATCCATTTTTTATGATTCGTATTCGTCTTCTATGATATTCAGCATCTTCACCGTCGCCTTGATGGCCGCTTCCGTCTGGTCTGCGTCCAATCCGCGTGTACGGAATATCGTATCTTCAAAACTCCAGGTAATAACCGTCTGCACAAAGGCATCGGTACGCCCACCGAGGAATGGTCACGGCATAGTTCGTCAGCATCGGGAACTTACGACCCAGTGTCACTTTATATATCTTGCGCAAGGCGCGCACAAAAGCATCATACTGGCCATCTCCACTGGAACTTTCCTCATATTCCTTTCCGTTAATTTCTATCTTCAACGTAGCCATCGGCTTCAATCCATACGCCAGATTCACAATATAGCTCTTAAGGCTGACGCGTTCTTCTGCCATTCCGTGCTTCAGTACGTCCGAAACGATATAGGGCAGGTCTTCTTGCGTCACCAGCTCTTTCTTGTCGCCCAACTCAATGATGCGTTCGGTCACTTTGCGCATGGCATCTTCATCCAGTTGTAACCCCAAGTCCTCCAGATTCTTCCGGATATTGGCTTTACCGCTGTTCTTGCCCAGGGCATACTCTCGCTTGCGACCAAAGCGTTCGGGCAGGAGGTCGTTGCAGTAGAGGTTACTTTTATTGTCACCGTCGGCATGGACGCCTGCCACTTGGGTAAATACATTCTCGCCAACAATCGGTTTATTGGCGGGAATGACGATGCCCGAGTAGGACTCCACCACACGGCTTACGTCGTTCAGGCGGCTTTCGTCAATGTTGGTAATGGCATTGAAGTGGTCTTTCAGGATAGCCTGCACACTGGCAAGCGGAGCATTGCCGGCGCGTTCGCCCAGGCCGTTAATGGTAGTATGCAGTCCCTTGCAACCGCTAAGTACGGCGGCAAGCACATTGCTCACGGCAAGGTCATAGTCATTGTGGGCATGGAAGTCAAAATGGGCATGCGGATAGCGTTTCACCATCTTGCGCATGAACTCGATGACCTGCAGCGGGTTCAATACGCCCAACGTGTCAGGCAACATATAGCGGCGGATATTGGTCTGCTCCAAGGCGTCCATCAGACGGAACACATATTCCGGAGAATCTTTCATGCCGTTGCTCCAGTCTTCCAGATAGACATTCACTACCATATCCTGCTCGTTGGCGTAATCCACTACGGACAGAATATCCTCGATATGCTCTTCGGGAGTCTTCTTCAACTGGTAGGTGCAATGCTTCAGCGAGCCTTTGCACAGCAGATTGATGACACGGCAACCGGTCGCATGTATCCAGTCCACCGACGTGTGGCCATCTACAAAGCCAAGCACTTCTACTCTTGGCAACAGATTACGGCGTGCCGCCCAGTCACAAATCATTTTTACGGCATCAAACTCTCCTTCGGATACCCGCGCAGAAGCCACCTCCACCCGGTCTACCTTCAATTCCTCCAGTAACAAACGGGCAATCATCAGCTTCTCATGGGGCACAAAGGAGACTCCGCTGGTCTGTTCACCGTCGCGGAGCGTAGTGTCCATGATTTCTATCTTCGGATGATTATGCTTCATTTTTATTCTCCCAAGCTTCTATCTTATCTTTATTCTCAACCAGAAAATCGATGTCATCCAAGCCATTCATCAGGCAATGTTTCTTGTAGGCATTGATTTCAAAATGTTCGATCTTGCCCGTAGCTTTGTTGGTGATGGTCTGTTCGGCAGATTCACTTCCACTTCCATCTTCGGATTGGCAGAGATAGAGTCGAACAACTCTTTCAGGAACGGCTCACTTACCACCACCGGAAGCACAAAGTTGTTCAGTTCATTGTTCTTGTGTATATCGGCAAAGAAACTCGATACCACCACGCGGAAACCGTAACCGGCAATGGCCCATGCAGCATGCTCACGGCTGGAACCGGAACCGAAGTTCTTTCCCGCCACCAGAATCTGTCCACCGTAAGTGGGATTGTTCAAAACAAAGTCCTTGTTCAGAGAACCGTCCGGATGATAGCGCCAATCGCGGAATAAATTATCTCCGAAGAACTTTTCCTCACGGGTAGTAGCTTTCAGAAAACGTGCAGGGATTATCTGGTCTGTATCCACATTCTCTAATGGAAGAGGCACACAAGTACTGGTTATTATATCAAATTTTGTCTTCATCTTTGTATTTACGATTTACAATTTACGATTGAAAATACTCTTGATTTACCTTTGTTGAACGATGTTTGATTTACGAAGTAATTTTAATCGTAAATCGTCCAATCGTACATCAAATCAGCGTTCTCGGGTCAGTAATTACTCCAGTCACTGCCGCTGCTGCAGCTACAAGCGGGCTGGCAAGCAGTGTTCGGGAACCCGGTCCCTGGCGTCCTTCAAAATTACGGTTACTGGTAGACACTGCATACTTTCCGGCAGGCACCTTATCGTCGTTCATTGCCAGGCAAGCAGAACAACCCGGTTGGCGAATGGCAAAACCGGCCTCTTCCAAAATCTTGTCCAGTCCCTCTTCGCGAATCTGTGCATCTACCATCCAGGAGCCCGGAACCAGCCATGCCACTACATTCTCGGCTTTCCGACGGCCTTTCACAATGGAGGCAAATGCACGGAAATCCTCAATGCGTCCATTGGTGCAGGCACCCAAAAACACATAGTCAACCTTCTTACCCAGCAAAGGTTCTCCCGGTTGGAAACCCATATAGCTAATAGACTTCATGAAAGAGGTCCGGGTAGCTTCTCCCATGCCTTCGGTAGTAGGAATATGTTGTGTGATACCCATACCCATGCCCGGGTTGGTACCGTATGTAATCATCGGTTCAATATCTTCGGCAGCAAAACGGACTTCCTTGTCGAACACTGCATCCTCATCACTCTTCAATGTTTTCCAATAGGCCAATGCCTTGTCCCATGCCTCACCCTTCGGAGCATATTCGCGTCCTTTGATGTACTCGAAAGTGGTCTCATCCGGAGCAACCATACCGCCGCGGGCACCCATCTCTATACTCAGATTGCACAAGGTCAGACGGCCTTCCATAGTCAGACTGCGCACAGCTTCTCCGGCATATTCCACGAAATATCCCGTAGCGCCGCTGGTCGTCATCTTCGACATCATATACAATGCTACATCTTTTGCCGTCACTCCCTTGCCAAGTTTGCCGTCGACAGTGATGCGCATTGTCTTAGGACGGGTCTGAAGGATACATTGCGAGGCCATTACCATTTCCACCTCACTCGTACCGATACCGAAAGCCACTGCTCCCATCGCCCCGTGGGTGGAAGTATGCGAGTCACCGCAGACAATGGTCATGCCAGGCAGGGTCAGCCCGCGTTCCGGACCTACTACATGGATAATTCCGTTCTTCTTGTCCATCATGCCGAAATGGGCCAATCCAAACTCTTCCGCATTCTTGGCCAATGTATCTACCTGAGTCTTTGAAACCGGGTCTTCAATCGGCTTGTCCTGGTCATGCGTCGGCGTGTTATGGTCGGGCATACAGAAAATCTTTTCCGGACGGAAACACTTGATTCCACGTTCGCGCAATCCTGAAAAGGCTTGCGGGCTGGTTACTTCATGACAATAAAGCCGGTCAATATAAAGCTGTGTGGGACCGTCTTCCACTTTCTGTACCACATGGGCATCCCAGATTTTATCAAATAATGTATTCATCTCTTTATGTACAATTTAGCTATTTACAATTTACGATTAAAATCACATCTTGAACTTATTGATACAGTCGATGTACGCTTCCACTGATGCCGCGATAATATCCGTATTGGCACCGAACCCATAATAAATATGATTATCGTATTCCACCTGCATATGTACCTTACCCATATCGTCGCTACCCTTGCTGATAGCCTGGATAGTGAATTCCTTCAATGTCATATGGCGGTCAATAATCTTCTTCAAAGCTTGATAGCAGCGTCTACCGGACCGTTTCCACTGGCGGCGGCTTCAAACTTCTCGCCAGAGATGTTCAATCCCAAGCTGGCAACCGAACGAACCCCCACCCCACTGGTCACCTGAAGATATTCCAGTTTGATACGGTGGTTCTGCGTACGGTTTGCCCCTGCCAATACCAGCATATCATCATCGTTGATATCCTTCTTCTTATCGGCAAGTTTCAAGAACTCTTCATACACTTTGTCCAACTTCTCCTGATCCAGTTGTACTCCCAATATCGACAAACGATTCTTCAAGGCTGCACGTCCGCTACGGGCTGTCAATACGATGGAATTATCATCAATACCCACATCATGCGGGTCAATGATTTCGTAAGTCTGTACATTCTTCAACACACCATCCTGGTGGATACCCGACGAATGGGCAAAAGCATTGCGACCTACAATAGCCTTGTTGGGCTGCACCGGCATGTTCATCAGACTGGACACCATACGGCTGGTTGGATAAATCTTCTGTGTATTGATGTTGGTCTCGATTTCTATGTCCTTGTGACATTTGATAATCATCGCCACTTCCTCAAGAGAAGTATTGCCGGCACGTTCACCAATACCATTGATGGTTACCTCCACCTGGCGGGCACCATTCAGTACGCCAGCCATTGTATTGGCAGTAGCCATGCCCAAGTCATTGTGGCAATGAGTAGAAATAATGGCATTATGAATACCGTTGACATGTTCCATCAGATATCTTATCTTCGCGCCATACTCATCAGGCAAGCAATACCCCGTTGTATCGGGAATATTCACCACAGTCGCACCTGCCTTGATAACAGCTTCTACCACCCGTGCCAAATATTCATTATCCGTTCGGCCTGCATCTTCGGCATAGAACTCTACATCATCCACATACTTACGTGCATACTTTACGGCAGCCACTGCACGCTCTATTATTTCCTCGCGATTGGAATTAAATTTATATTTAATGTGCGAGTCAGATGTACCGATACCAGTATGGATACGTTTATGCTTGGCAAACTGCAAAGCCTCTGCCGCCACATCAATATCTTTCTGTACGGCACGTGTCAAGGCACAGATGGTGGGCCATGTCACAGCTTTTGATATCTCAATGACCGAATTGAAATCTCCCGGACTTGAAATCGGAAATCCGGCTTCAATCACGTCCACCCCCAGGGCTTCCAGTTGTCTGGCTACCTGAATCTTTTCCACTGTATTCAATTGGCATCCCGGAACCTGCTCGCCATCGCGGAGCGTTGTGTCGAAAATAAATAATTTGTCACTCATTGCTTTATTGTATTTAATTTATGTTCCATAAAAAAAGCCTTTCACACTTGGAAGTGAGAAAGGCTTCATATATCATTGCATCTTACATATATATTCACGCACAGCACTCACTTCCACTAAACTTTGCCAGTAGAATAATAATACCACACAGTAGAATATATGTAAAGTTCTGAATCATCTTCTTTTTTGTTTTGACGTTGCAAAGGTAGATATTATTTCGTACCACACAAACAAATTCGTTACTTTTTTCCGATAAAAAATATCATTTTATAAGTTTGTATTCATTTATCGCTGAAATATATCACAAAAAAAGGCGTACCTCAAGGTACGCCTTTCCTTATTCTTCAGTTCAATACAAGTTCTGAATTACTTCTTCTCACAAGGTTTGTCACACTTGGCACCATCACATGCAGCCTTAGGACACGCTGCTGAATCAGCAGCCTGGCAACATGCCTTTGCAGAGTCACATACTTGTTCTGTTTTTGCAGCACAGCAAGAATCTGCCTCAGTTGCATTAGAATCTGCAGCCTTTTTGTTGCCACAAGATGTCACTGCGAAAGAAAACGCTACCGCAACGGCAGCCAATAAAACTTTAGTCTTCATACTTTCAATTTGCTTTAAACGTTGATATAAAATTAGTTCGGCGCAAATATAAGAAAAGTTTATGAGACCGCCAAAAACGAACAAAGCCTCCGTATCCTTATCAGACACGGAGGCTTCTTCTGAAAACGGCGACTACCTACTCTCCCACTGTTACGCAGTACCATCGGCGTGACCGCTTAACTTCTCTGTTCGGAATGGGA
>ENA-OQCK01000375-OQCK01000375.1-human-gut-metagenome-genome-assembly--contig:-NODE-375-length-25358-cov-2.545163_pt1 | contig 25358 bp, 32 predicted proteins | sample MGYA00242498_ERZ504578 | MGnify/ENA primary metagenome ERZ504578 (study PRJEB26092, sample SAMD00036229) | human gut metagenome | host: Homo sapiens | study: EMG produced TPA metagenomics assembly of...
ATATCGTCGAATTGGTAATGGTAACTTTGAATATCGTTATATGGTAAAAGGAACAGAATATACAGATACAACAGCGTCGAACAATGAACATAATTTTTACCGTGTTTATCCTTATATTACTGAAAATGGGAAACGTCAATTGGGAGTAGCAGGTAATTATGTTTATCAAAAGGGAGGCTTAGCTGCTGTAAATAACTTGAACGCAGTACCAGCAGGAAAGAATAAGGTGAAAATTAGCTGGGATAAAGTAGGAGATGCGGAAGGCTATATTGTATATCGTCGAATTGGTAATGGCAATTTTGAATATCGTTATATGGTAAAAGGAACAGAATATACAGATACAACAGCGTCGAATAATGAATATAATTTTTACCGTGTTTATCCTTATATTACTGAAAAAGGGAATCGTATTTTAGGTCTAAGTAATATGTATAAATATGCGAAAGGTAATTAATAAAATAGAACTATGAAAGAAAGAAGTAGAGTGGAGAAAGCTTTAAAATTTATACTCTGTATAGCTTAATTACTTTTGCAAAATGATTTTAATGTTATGGCGTAAGTAAATGATACAGAAGTTGAAATTGTTGATGAAAATAGTTATCAAAAAATTAATCTTAATGAAATAGATGAAATGGAAAATGCTACTATGGGATAAAATCAAGAAATGACAAGCTGAAATTTTCGTGATGTTGGGACAGATTGGGTTAATGATAACGGTATTAAAAGTTTTTATGATGCAAACAATGTATTTTTTGAGAAAAAAGAAACAAAAAAATTATTAATGTTTCCGAACACAACGGACAGATAGATTGGGAAAAGTAAAAGCCTCTAATGTTGATGGTATGATTATTCGTGTTGGATATGGATATCTAATGGAGGATAAATATTTTCAATACAATGTTAGTGAGTGCAATCATTTAGGCATTCCTTATGGTGTTTATCTTTATAGATATGCATATGATGTGAATTTTGCTTTCGAAGAAGCAAATGAAACTGATGAGATGCTGAAGTAGGTGGATGTAAACTTAACATATCCTATTTATTGTGGTATAGAAAATTTTACCCCTTTGTCTTATCATGGAATTATGTGCTATTCACCTAAATATGTATCAGGAATTTGAAAAGGTTATTATCACATATTTGAGCCGTATAAAAGAGTTAGGTTATGGTGATAATGCGCATGTGTATAGTTATCGTTCTTATCTTCAAAGTAAATTGGATACTAAATAATACTTTCTCATGTTTCTTGGGTTGCTGCTTATACTCTACCTTAACTTTTACTAAATCCCATTATAAAGGCGATTATGGATGGAAATATACCTCAATTATCAGAGTGAGTACAACTTTTATAAGGTATATATTTACAAAATTATAAATGGTAAAAGGCAATTAAGTGTATTGGATTAATATGTTTATGCGAAGCCTAGACCTAAAACAGTGAAAAAGTTTAAAGCTGAGATATAAATGCAGAAGCTGATGGTTATATATTACAGGCAAGCACCAGGTGAATTGTGTATGAATTATCGCTATATGGTAAAAGGGAATAATTCATCTATGATGCACAGATCACTAAATCGGAATATTATTTCTAACGTGTATATGCCTATAAGATGATTGATGGAATGAGTTATGAGTTCTAGTAATACCTATGTGTATGCAAAAATAAATTAATATAGATAATTGGAGAATATAAAGCCTATTAATTACCTATTTATAAGACTGATTAGGAAAATATGTAAGTAAATGAGTATTCTGTGACGAGAAGTTTATACAAAAAGCTGAAAAAGATTAATAGAAACAGTGATGAGGTCCAGTAAATCCGTTAAAAAGCCTATGCAAATATGAATATAAAAGGGGCTGTAACGAATAGTCATTAAATTGGGCTACAGAACGTTACAGCTCTTTTTTCGTGTGTTTACAGTGGTATTCATAATGTATATCCATAGTCCTGTTTCAGATTCGCAAACACACCTTCTGCCTAGATGCTTCTCTGCATCATAATCTTCTTTCCTTCCTCGCTTTCGAGATTCTTGCGCACCTCTTTATGATATTTTTCCATATCCCGGCTTCTGTTCAGTGTCCTGCCTTTCCTTGCTTTTGTGCATCTCGATCTCAAAGGGCAGTCTCCGCAATGCTCATTCACATATTTCTGATTTGTCTTTGGATACATACTTCTATGATCCAGCGTTGATGATACCAGCGTAAAAGCATGCCCAGCTGGACATATGATCTCACCGTTCTCATTCTCTTTCATTTGAAAGCTTTTGAACTGATTCTTTTTCGTTTTCTTCTCTTTTTCTTTCTCATATCCAGGATATTTCAAATACTGCTCAATGTGGTGGATACTGTTATAACCGTAATTATTATATCAGCCATATCCAGCATCTGCACTGATATAGATATGCCGGATATATTCGCTGCTTACTCCCATCTGCACATTATATCCCGGTTTGAATACACCGGTATTGTTATAATAATCATATTTCATATGCATAAATGTTGCATCTGGATTTGTCTTAGAGAAACTGTTGCGTTCTGCAAGTATATCTATATGAAGCGTATATTTATACATCTTCAGCCCATATTCCTTTAATTCATCATAGTATCTCTGGACTTTATGCTTTCTTTTCCCCTTACCATGTTTGAACTCTATCCCGTGTCCATTCATGCATCGTTCGATCCAGTCACAGACATCCATCAGATAATCAAGTCTGATTTCATGATAGACTGAAAAAAATCATTGATAATTCAAGGTCATTTTTAATATTACGGTTTAGACTCTTAATGCATTTCATTGTCCTTTCCCAGCATCTGGCTCTATATTTCGTTATGGCCTTCTTCCACACAAAGGTCATTTTGTTTGCGTTCGCTTCAAATTTAGTGCCATCAAGATACAGTACATATGTATCTACAGTATCCTGCTGTTCAATGTAATTGTTGATCTCAGTGAATATCTTATCTATCGGCATTTTCAGATCATCATGGATGAAGCGGTGGAAAGCCTGATGGCAAGGTCTGTAATTATTCATAAGAGATATGAAACGGATATCAGTACGGCACAGTTTCTCAAGTTTTCTAGTGGAAGCGTAACCGAACAAGCCCATGCGAGGATAACCGTAATTCATATAGATGCCATTATAGCCATGAGTATTTCTGTTAGTGAAATCAATATGCTTATTTAAATTTATACCTCCTGTGATTTCAAGAACAGTGCGTGAAATATCATCATGTGCTATGTCATTTTTGGAAAGAAAATTGAATTTAATGGCAGGATCGCTTGATATGTGCTATAATTTTTCTTAGGTAATATATTTAATACAAGCAATTAATTTTATCAAATAATAAGCACTTTTTCCAGTATCTGGATGATTGCTTTTCGATTTCTATGTCTGCTTACTCGTTACAGCCCCTATGATTTTGGACATGTGCTGATTTTAAACCGCTTGCAAATTATTCCTGCTTTTTTCTTCAAACAATTTGACAAAAAAGAGGTAAATATTTTAACGTTTTTTAAAGAAGTATTGATTTCAATCATTTTTAATTAGAATTTTTTTCCCTTAAATCATACGGCAAACAATAAATAGGGGAGGCTTCGCCTATCAAACTTATTTTCAGGTTTGCTTTATAACATCTATGACCAATTTTCGTGATGAAAGTAACATAGCAATGATCCATCCTTCAGCATCCTTTTTCAACCTTGGTAATTGTCTATTATCCAAGAATGTATGAAACTTGTGTAATATTAAGGAAATGTAATACAAATCGTATGGTCAAATAGTTGAAAAACCTTTATAATAGAACTGTTGATTAAAAGAGGAGGCTGTTTATGGCTAAGAGAATACATAAGACAAAGAAAACGCCTTTATTTAAAAATGTAGGTTTTTATTTTGTCCTTCTTTATGCATTACTAACTTTAGGTATGATTGTTCAGGTATTCACGGTAAATGTGATCCCTATGAAATATGCAATGATTGTATGTGTCATATTATTATTACTGCTTTTAGGAATGTATTATCTCCAGTTTGGGAAAAAAGTAAATAAAGTAAATAAGGTATTGGGAAAAATATTGATTGTTATATTAGCGGTGTTCTTAGGCGTTGGCAACTGGTATTTATTTAAAACAGGATCAGCATTCTCCAGAATGACTGGGGATGATACGCAGACATCTATTGTATCTGTAGTAGTGATGAAAGAGAATAAAGCTGAAAGTATTGAAGATTTAAAAAATAGTAAATTTGGCTTAACAAAAACAGGAACACAGGATATCATGGAAAAGGGACTTGCTGACATAAAGAAAGATGCAGGACAGGATATCACCACTGTAGACTATAAATCATATAAAACGATTGCTGATGATTTATATGATGGGAAATTGACGCTATTATTATGGATGAAGCCACAAGAAGCTTGTTTGAGGATAATCATTCTAAGTTTGACTCAGAAACAAGGATAGTAAAAAGCTACAAATATAAGACTACAACTAAAGATATTAGTAAAAATGTAAATGTGACTTCTGAACCATTTAACATTTACATAACAGGTATTGATACTTATGGAACAATATCTACAGTATCCAGATCCGATGTTAATATGATTGCGACAGTGAATCCTAAAACACATCAGATTCTGTTAACTAGCATTCCTCGTGACTATTATGTACCTCAGCCATGTCAGGGAGGTCAGACAGATAAACTGACACATACTGGTATCTTTGGTGTAGATTGCACCGTAGAAACAGTGGAGAATTATTTTGGTATTGACATTAACTATTATGTTCGTGTAAATTTCTCTAGTGTTGAGAATATTGTTAATGCTTTAGGTGGTATCACGGTTAATAATCCTGTAGCATTTACAGCGAGTGATGGAACGTATTCTTATGAAGCAGGAGATGTTTATATGGATGGGGCAAAAGCATTACGCTTTGCTCGCGAACGCTATAATTTAGGCGGTGGCGACCGTGATCGTGGTAAGAATCAGATGAGAGTTATTACCGGTATTATAAACAAAGCGATTTCACCATCAATTATTACAAATTATACAAGCATTCTGGATGCAGTCAGCGGTAGCTCCAGACAAATATGAGTAACAGCGAAATGACATCTCTAATTAAAATGCAAATTAGCGATATGAGTGGCTGGGATATTGAACAGATAGCTGTTAATGGTACAGGTAATGGTAGCGCATGGTCACCAGCAAATGGATTTAATTCCTGGGTAATGGAACCAAATGTCAATACAGTGAAACGTGCAGTTGAAGTTATAAAGAAGTAGAGAACGGAGAAGATGTAAAAGCTCTGGCTCAACAGGTTATGGAAGAAAACACAGTAGATGAATAAATAAGCATCTAGGGGATATAAATTCTTATGATTTATATCCCTTTGTGTCTTTCATATGATAAATGTGCTATACTTGAACTACGAGTAGAAAGTGGCTGATTTGAAAAAAATATTATGTATCCTACTTTCTGTCTTTATGTGCAGTAGCAGTTTACAGCTTGTAGATGCAAAAGAAGACAACAATACAGTTGATGGAATAGAGGTTGTTACTGTGGATAGCTATTAACCAGTAAGTAAGTCAGTATCAGATAATATAGAAGATGCCGTTAAGGGAAGCGGCATGCAAAAGGACCAGCCAATGCTAAGCTATTATTCCCGTTCTGCAATAACTTCCCCTTATTGGATTTAGCATCTGGAAATAAAATGTTTTATGATGCAAACGGTGTTCTTATGTTTAACGGTCCATCGAAAATGATTTTAGATGTTTCATCATGGCAGGGTAAAATAAACTGGGATAAAGTAAAGGCATCCGGTATTGATGGAGTTATCCTTCGTGTAGGCCGGGGATATCTTGGAGAAGATTCTCAATTCAACCGTAATTTAAGCGAATGCAATCGTTTAAAAAATCCATATGGCATTTACTTATATAGTTATGCGTATGATGCTAACTTTTCCTATGCGGAAACGGAAGGAACGGCGCAGATATTTTCTAGTCTGGATTTATCAAATTTGAAATATCCTATTTATTATGATATAGAAAATTTTGATTCCTGGGAGGATGATAATGGGGACATACGACGACCACCTACCTCTGTCAGTGGATATGAGCAAATCATAACTACTATATCAATGGAATAAATCAACTTGGATGTCAGAGGAAGGTACATGTTTATAGCTATCGCAGCTATCTTCAACCTGTACTGAATTCATCAAAAATATTATCTTATACATCTTGGATTGCAGCATACACCAATACATTAGGTTATACGAATAAATTTTATGATGGATCTTATGGATGGTATCAGTGGAAATGTAGATATGAGTGCATTTTCATCCGATCAGCTAATAATATCAGAGCCACAGAGTGTTTCACTTTCCGTGTCATCATTACCGATAAGGAAAACACAAGCTGTCTCAGCAAAAGTGGGTCCATCACAGTTTGTCAGTCAGAGTACTATGTGGTCAAGCGACAATCCAAGTGTTGTCAGCGTGGATCAAGATGGTACAAATCATGCTAATAAAACTGAACAGCTAAAATAACGGCATATGCTACCAATAAAGTAAGTGCAGCAGTCAAGGTAACTGTAACAGCTGCAGCACTTGCACCTACAATAACGTTGACATCCTCAAAAACCCTGTATAAAGGGAAGACTGCCAAGCTCAGCGGATCAGCAAGTAATGGTGCTACATTATCATAGTCCAGCAGTAACAGTTCCATAGCTACCGTAGATTCAACAGGCCAAGTTAAAACACTCAAAGCAGGAATTGCATATATGACAGCACAAATCAATGGGGCAAGTGTACGGTGTAAGATTACTGTAAAGGATCCTGTGATAAAGCTTAATAAATCATCCGCAACCACCTACAAAGGTAAGAAATATACGTTGAAGGCATCAACATCTTATTCGACTAAGGTGACATGGAATTCCAGCAATAATAAATTGCAACGGTTAGCAGTAAAGGGTTTATCACGCCTAAGAAAGCAGGGAAGGTTACGATAACAACTTCCGTCTATGGTAAGAAGTTAACCTGTAAAATAAACGTCAAGTATCCTACGCTATCTGTAAATAAAACAAAAATTACACTCAAGCGAAAAAAACTGTAAAGCAAAGGCTGTTCCAAACAAAAAAATATCATGGTCAAGTAAAAATAAATAATTGCGACAGTAAGCAGTAAGGGAAAGATAATCAGTAAAAAAAGGTACAACCTATATTTACGCTAAAGTGAATGGGCTTAAGAAATTGATTAAAGTTTCGGTAAAGTTATATTTAAATGAATCGGCTTTTTGTTTATCCTAGCAAAACAGGAACTTATCTTTTTATGTTTTAGTTTATAGAATATGTGATGGATCTGCTCGAGACACTTTTTTTTCTTTTATTAAGTATATAATGAAATGTAAATATAGTTAAAGGGGAGACAATTATGAAGAATTTGAAGCTGCTGCTAACAGCTTTGCTAACTTTCAGTATTACTACATCAAGCATGACTCCAATTTATGCTGAAACAGCAGAGTCTGATGATCAAGGACAGGAAGAGCTGAAGCAGCCTGCACTTGTATCTGAAGCACAGATGTATGTGGGGATGCCGCAAAAACTGGAAGTAAAAGATTATGAAGGAGAAGTAAATTGGATTTCTGATAATACGGATGTTGCTATGGTAGATACAGATGGTACTGTCCGTCCTTTGAAATCTGGAAGCACAGATATCAAAGCAGTCATCAGTCCTGAATTGACGTTGATTTGTCATGTAAGTGTAAGGGATGTCAGTATCACATTAAGCTCAACAGACCTTGGAAGTGTGTATACTGGAGATACAAGAAGACTGAAAGCTTCTGTAGAACATGAGATCTCTATTCAATGGTCATTCCAGTAATTCTGCTGTAGCAAAGGTTGATTCCTGAGGAAATGTAACAGCGATTGCAGCCGGAGAAGCTGTTTTCTATGCAACTGCAAACGGAGCACGTACACAATGCGCTGTCACAGTAAGGGATAAGACAATTTCCGTTGATAGAAGCTCAGCCACTCTGTATGAGGGAACGCGTATTAAATTAAATGCAACAGGAAATCCAGCGGGTACACCAACCTGGAGAAGTGATAATACTTCCATTGCTGAAGTTGATGCAAGTGGTAATGTTACAGCAAAAGCTCTAGGTATAACATCTATCCGTGCTGAATTGATTGGTAAGACAGCTGTTGTACAAATTACGGTAAAAGCTATTAAGGTTTCTTTAAATGTGCAAACAACTACAATGTATCTGGGATACAAGGATAAACTGAATGTATCCTATGAACCTGCTGGTACACCGGTTTGGTCTAGTGATAATACAAGTATTGTTATTGTTGATCAACAGGGGAACCTGACACCAAAAGCAGTTGGACAAACAACAGTTCGTGTCAAGGTGAATGGAAAAACAGCAACAGCAAACATAACTGTAAAAAAACCGTTTGTAAAATTTAGATCATCGTCAAAAACGATGTATAAGGGCGAAAAGTATAAACCTGCTATTTCTTATGGTCCAGCGAAAGGTTCTGCAAAATGGAGCAGTAGTAAAAAATCCGTTGCTAAGGTTAACAGCAAGGGACAAATTATGGCTATTAAAAAGGGAACAGCGTACATTACTGTGAAAATCAACGGTAAATCTGCGAAACTAAAGGTAACTGTTAAAAATGCTATTACACTGAAAAAGCCAAAAATCAGTTCTGTGAAAAAAGCATCCAGAGCCAGTCTGAAAATCACATGGAGGAAGGTATCCGGAGCAAACCGCTATTATTTATATCACAGCTCGACAAAAAAAAGGCAAAAAGACAAAGGTCGCTACTGTTAAAAGGGACGACATATACGCATAAATATATAGCGGGAAGACGCTATTATTATCATGTTAAGGCAGCAAGCACCAATAAATATAAGTATAAGACTAGTGGCTATTCTGCAGCTAAATATGGTAAGTCCGCAGATACAATGACTGTTTCAACACCTTATATAAATCAGGTTCAGGCAGTGCCGTCCAGGGCTGCGAGGTGCAACCCTGTTAATGGCATTAAAAGCGAAGGGTTATACCAAAATGGGGTATCGGGATTTTCTAAAAGGAATGCCAACCTCGAAGAATAATCCAAGAGAAGGCTTTATTTATTCCATGTACTCAAATAATCCTAAAAACAGGTACACTGGATTGATACACCTGCGTTAGCGGCATATGGAAAGAAATTCGGCAAGGTCGAGGATATCAGTGGTGCATCGATTAGCAAGCTGAAATATGAAATTAATCGAAACCGACCTGTTATTGTTTATGTGACTGCAATGTTTGGAGCTCCGCAATGTAAGAAATACTCCTATGGGTCTATTCCGAAAAACCTGCACGTAGTGACTTTGGTTGGTTATAACGGCAGAAAGGTAAATACAAGATAATGATCCTTATTTCGGAGTGTTGTGGATTAGCAAAGGACAATTTGAAAGTGTCTATAATTCTATGAAAAAAGCAGTTGTTGTACGCTGATTGATAAGCTCCTTTATGGAAAATAAACACCACGCTTTATAGTATTATAGTGAGGTTAATAAGAGTAATATCATCTTAATCAGGATGAATTACTCTTTTTTATTTACCAAACCACTATTCACAAGAACGAGAAATGCTATTACGGTGATAAATTAAGCTATGATGCATATTATCCTGTATAAGTATAGGATAGAGCTGCTCATTATATAAATGAGATTTCATGATGCGATATGGAGTATACAATCCAGGATAGGGGCATGGGGAAAAGTAATTTTATCATAAAAAAGTGTGAAAACTGCTTGATGAAAACCAATTATAATAAATAACGAGTTTGCATAACAGAACCTTTAATTCGTACAAATAAGATAATCATCACTCATCATATTGGTATTCTGATATCCTGAGGATGGAAGGAGGGAGTAGAATGGCGATTACAAAGAACCAATCAGGAACGTATGCTGCTGTTGATATTCATTATAATCGGCCTGCCTGTGCACCGCATCAGAATGTTATCAATTATCTCGATCATCTGCATATCATGGTGATTCACAAAAGCTTAACGGCTTATCTGGGCTGTGGCTATTCACGCGTTCTTGTTGGACCGCTGGGAATGATGAGATGTCAGATTTCCTCAGTGTCACTCCACAGAACAAGTATGAAATTGCATATACTATGTATTTGAAAAAAACAAATACAACAGCTGATGCAAATTCCGTTATGCTGGATGATATGTATTGCATCGGTACATATCAGGGATCAGAGAAAATGAGCAACTATCTTGTTTTCTGTGATGAGTGGCCTCAGGATGCTGATGTTCGTGAGACACTTTTGAGTTTTAAAATTCCGGAAGGAATGTAAGCGTAAGCATGATCCTGTTCAATATATTTTCGGATAGGATTATTTTGCACATGCGGGAATAATGCACACATGTAAAGAAACTGATTACGAAAAGCAGAGCTTTCTTCAATAAAATCAGTATGAATGTAACATAAAGGAGAAGATAAAATGCAAGCACATCAAAAAAGCATAAAAGACGGAATACAGAATATTCTGTTTCCTGTGGAACACATGAATATCACGCAGGGTAATAACGGATCATACTCACATCAGGGAGTTAATGCGCTTGATTTAGCAGGCTATAAAGGTGGATGCAGTCCTTTATATGCTCCCTTTGATGTAGTCTGTGTCGGCGTTGATGGACCGGATCTGGGAAATGCAGTATTCTGGCAGTCTCAGAACAAGGTTCGATTTGCGGATGGAACAATAGACTATGCTACGATTATGATTATACACGACAACAATCTTGACGGTATCAGAGTTGGTGTAAAATATAGCCAGGGCACACAGATAGCGAATGCGGGAACTGCAGGCAGAGCTACAGGAAATCATAATCATTTTGAAATTGCAAAGGGAAAATTTACACATAAATATGACCTGAATCAAAAAAACAAGGTGTATCATTTGCCGAATTCCATCAGTGCGGATAAATGCTGTTTCGTAGATAAAACAGATATAATAAATGGCAATAATATGAAGTGGAAACATCTTTAGTTCACAACCAAAAAGAGGAGCCGATTCTATCTTGGAACCGGTTCTTTTATAATAAGCAAATTGCAGTATTTGTTATTATATTCGCATGACATGTAGATCCGAAGCACCAAGATGCAGAAATATATTACAGTATGTACAGGATGAATCAGTTATGCGCATACTTATGATTCCTTATAAAGAAAAGGAGTGTAAAACACAATGGCAAATGATTTAATTTTAAAGGTTGAAAAGGATCATACAATTTCTATGGACTGTGGTGGTATTAGAGAGACATACAGCCTGAAAGAAGCCCCGGATGCATCCTCTACACTAGTGGTGACAGAGAAAAAGAATATACTTCACAAAATGGATTTGGACACCGTACTCAAGAATCTTGATAATTCTGTAGATTTGCTAAATGTTGCATATCATGCGGTGTATGGCTTTGATGTACAAACGCAGATATGGGATCTGCAGAAAACATTGATGGATTTAAACGATAAGGGAATCAATGTGATTGACGATTTCGCAAGACAGTCCTCTGCTGTTATTCATGATTTGATTGGTTTCTTTGATTGGCTGACTAAGGGTGCGGAAAAGGTTGCAATCAAGAAATTGGAACGCTTTTCTGTAATTGCAGGTACAATGAGCAGACAGGCGGAGCAGCTGGCAAAGGACTATCAGAAAATGGCGGGGGATACTTCAGAAACCTTAAAAAACACTATTGACGAAAACAATCGCCAGTATGCACATCAGGATCAGATACAGAAGGAGATGGCGGATTTCAAAGTGAGCAGGAAGCGGCGGATATTGCCCAACAGGAAATTAAGAAACGTCTGACCAGGCTGCAGACCGAATATGAGAAGCTTAGCAAGGCAGAGCTGGATGCTGAAAAGCATCAGCGTACAATGGACATCATGGGCGCTGTATTCTCATTTCTTGGCAGTGCTGCTTCTGTAGCAGCTGATGTGGCAGGGAAATCAGGTTCTACAGAAAGCTCAACTGAGGATAAGGAAAAGCTTGACACTGCACAAAAAGAAGCAAATGCCGCAAAGGATAGACTCGAAAGTCTGAAGAAAGAGAAAGAGGAAGTTGTTAAAGCTCTTGAAACAGCGGATAATGATGAAAAAAGGGAAAGCATCAGGTCTGACATCCGTGCTAAGGATATTGAAATTACGGAAGCAGAAAAGCAGGTTAACAAAAAATCAAGTGCGCTTAAGAGCATTAGTGCAGCTTTACATGGTGTTTCTTCACAAATTGCCGAGCAGTCACAGAAGGAAAGCAGCGTACAGGAAAACCGCAGCAAGAGATTAACGGAAATCAATGCTGAGCTGATTCGTTTGGAAGAGGAACAGACAAAGCAATTAGCCAATCTTGCCAAATATACAAATCGACTGAAGACGATGGTAATTGAAAAAAACAGTGTGGAAGCAGCTGTTCGTTCCCTGATAGTTGCTGTATCCTGTTTAAAAAAATGTTGTTGTTGCTGTTATGGACATCGCTTTATTCTGGACATCCATGGAAAAATGCTGCAAGGCTCTTGCCACATCTGATTTAAAGGATACGATTCAAGATCTTCAGGAAATTGACAAAGAAGAACGCATTGAATTTTATTACACAGACAGTGTTATGATCCCATTACTGACGTATATGGTACAGTGGGCAGCTGTAAAAAGCATTTCCACAGACTTTATCAATGGTGCTGAAAATACAAGATTCCGTTTAAACGAGACAATTACAAAAGCAGATAAGGCTGAAATGAGCAGAGAACAGCACTGGATCTGGCTTCTAAAACAGCTGGTAATGTTGCAAATAACCTGAATCGGCAGGTTGCAGAAAGCAATAAAAAATCAGTACACTGAAAGGCTAGCTTATGGAAAATAAAGATAATAGCGCAGATAAAAACATGAAAAAGACGGATTCAGCTAATCTGCAGTTGACAAAAATCATGGAACAGATTTTACAGATGCTGCAAAAAAACTCCATTCATATGGATCTTAGTGATGAGGATATAGCCAGGCTGAAACGGCAGGAACAGAGCATTTTGGATTCTCTTTGAGCAGATCAGAATCCAGGCCGATGAAAACCGAAATAGGGTCCATCGGATATTCGATGAAAAAAAGTGCTATGTGACCAATTGAATGCAAATCTATCTGCTCTGTATGTACATATGGAAATATTGAAACAGAAAACTCATGAGCAGGAGAGCATATATGAAGGCAGAAAGAATTTATATGATGCATATAATGCTTCCTATATAAGCAAACAAGAAGCATACAGCAAAGCACAGGAAAAACTCGAAAGCGCCAGAAGAAAAGCAGAGAAACAAAATGAGCTGTTAAAAAGATGGTTCTGGGTACCCGGATATGGAGCTTATCTGGCTTTTGACAAGCTGCTGAATGACCAGGAAGCAGACACAGATGCAGCCTATCGGGAATATTGTGCCTCCAAAGAAAGACTGGCAGCAATCAGTCGTGATTTGGAATCCGCAAAGTATGATTATCAATGTAGTCAAACAGAAAAAAATAATGTACAAAAGTCATATGATGATAAGGTAGATGAAATTAAAAAAGTACAGGGCCAGCTTCACCAGATGAAAGAAGAGATGGTACACTGGGAGCTGATTCTCAGTGAAGTGAATGCATTGTATAACAAAATAGAAAATGCAAGTCTGGGACCTGATGAAATCATCGCGATGCAAGCCGAACTTATACAGCTTCAGCAATTATGAAGAAATTCATTCTATTTATTCTGATCATAAGCTGCTTTGGCTGTGAGAGTGCTTCGCAGAAAACATCCTGTGACTATGAGCTTGTTTTTGATCAGGCACTCGGATATGGTATCAATGAACACGATGGCACACCTGCTGCGATTTCAACACATGTGGCAAAGCGTGACAGCATCCTGCTCGCAAAATCTAAGGACTCCTGTTTCGATCAAAGCTTGCAAAAGGCTGCCAGAGCCACTCTGGACAATTCAGATACAAAGCTTGATTATCACCCGGAGGAAACAAACAAAGATGAGATCCTGTTTTATATTCCACATACAGATATTCAACAGGGGGATATGCAGTTTGAGGTACAGATAGGGGATACCCGCAAAAAAGAGAGTGTTAATACAACCGTTATACCAGTGAAGAAATTCCTGATTGTACCGCTTCTGACATCTAAGAAAAATAAGGAGCTTTCCGTCACGAATACCCAAATGCAAGCCTGGCATAATGAGATATTAAAAAGGCTTCCCTTATCCCGGAACGGATTGCAGCTGATACTGCATGATTCTTTGGATATAAGAGGGGATGTGTATGATCTGGACACATGGTTTGGCAGACTTCGTACCTGGAATCTGTTAAAGCATTTAAAGAATGAATTTGAATGCGACGGTGTTATCGGTCTGTCTCCGGCAAAAATGGATTTGAATGATCAAAAGGACGCTTTAAGCGGCTTTACGTTTGGTGCAGATACGACTGTTATACTTGAAAACGGTGATGAAACAGCAATAACGATGGTACATGAAATTTCACACTTTTATCAAGTTGGTGATGAGTATGCTGGCGGTCAGTTAAATCCGGAGGTAAACATTCCGCCATATGGAATGAAGGGTACGGATATGCTTCATCCGGGCACTGCAGCAAGAGGGTTAAATCCATACATTCATGGTGGGAAAAATGATGAAAAGCAGGGGAGTGGTACACTGATAACATCAAGTCAGATACCCTATGATAGTGTCGAACATAAACTGATCCGGCACGATATGACAAGCTATATGGGGAAAGACGGCTATGCTATGCAGGAATACTGGACAACCGGAATGATTTGGAAGCATTTGATACAGGAATGGAGAATTACAGAATGACAGAAAAAAGTAAAAGACTAAAGCATCTATGAAAGTTATTGAAGATAATGAAAAGAACTTAACGGATACTGAAAGAATGAATTATCAAAATCTAAAAATTCTGCATATTGGTATGCAAAGCAAACTCTATAAAATTATGCTAACATGGGACTTTGGATGGAATGCATTGCAGAAGAATCAGTATACAGATCTCCAAGAGTCTTTAGATGATGATGCTGATTTTTATAAACAGGCATTGAAATCTTGGATGAGTCTAAAGCCGGTTCCGAAAATCCCGCAGATAGAGGAATTTGTTGATATTTATGAGCAGTGGCTGATAGAAATGCTGCATCATGATATACAGGATGCTTTTCATAATATGATAAATGATCCGGATAAGGAAAGCCTGCGCAGACTGATAACAGATTATCGGGATAAGCTTCAGCATGTCTATATAGATGAAGAAAGCTGAATAATAAACAACAGGATGCTTGTGTCCTATGCTAGGGCCTTACTCACTCATATTCAATCATCAGACTAATCGATTGTGCATAAATACAGATAAGGAGAATTCAACACTATTGTAGAAAAGCAATAGAATTTGAATTCTCCTTTTTACAAACACACTAACGTAAGAAAAAACCGTATGGTACTATTATCATTTTTTATTCAAATAAATAAGGCAGCAATCTGTTAAACCTGATCTTTTAAAAAAGAACGATATCTGCGATTGACGATTAGACATTCCTCATTATCCAGAGTTATGCTCCGGTGACAGTCTTTTTCAATACGAACAGATTTTATATGAATTGAATTAACCAGAGTGCTCTGATTGATTTGACAGAAGCCACAATTATGCAGCTGCTTTTTTAATTCTGAAAATCGAAGGTAACAGCGATAGACATCTTTTTCTGTATAGATATATACTTTATGATCTATATTCTCTATATAATATATCTCGTGACACATTATAAATATAATTCTTGTTTCTACTGCACGCCCGCAGTATAATTGTGTCTTCTGTAATAGTATTATCAATCTGTATTATAAAATTCATTTGAAATCCCCTCCCATATGTAATCTATCGTAATGATTTTAAACGCGAAATTTCAGAAACAGGCAGGATGTTACCAATCAATCACCATAAGTTACAATATCATGAGGAGTTCAGAAAAACGAATCGTTAATCTGACAGCAATGTAAAAAAAATCGGATTTATATTATCGTGTACATGCTTTCAATGTCCTACATCCTCTCAGCAAGCTATCAGTAAGGGAGCTTATGTGTGATTAGTGAAATGAGATCAAATTCATAGATATTCGATCGATACACATATTCTTTATTGTGTAATCATACAATCCGGGAAAGCAGTTGAATACGTTAAGATAATGAAAACTGATATTTAGCTTAACCTTAAAGAAAAAAACTGACAGATTATGCTGTCAGTCTTTGCTTATCCCGTTATTCATCGACTGCAAAAGGTGGACGAGTCGGATCGAAATAATCACTGTTCGCTCTTTCATATGCCTGTTTGTTTGCTTTATAGCTGGCTGCTCCTAATTTGGCAATCAATAATTCTGCAGCAGCTTTCATATCGTCTATACCACGCCCTGCTCTGTAATAGCTTCGCCGTGGACACCGACCTCTGCCATGCCCTTTGGATAATTAAATACAGGATGCCAGTGGATAACGAGTGCTGCATTATTTTTCTGCATGAGTGGCAGCTCCTGCCGTAATAAAACACTGGCATTATCAAGTACGCGGAAGTAAACATGAACGGGAAGCCGCGTGTATTGCGATACAAAGGTTCTGGAAATGATATTCCAAAGCGGTGCTTCCAGATTCCATAAAGTAGTAATTGGCATATTGTTTAATAAATTACCGAGAACTGTTTGTTCCAGAGGGCAGCGTCCTTTATCATAAGAGAACGTACTCAGATCAATTCCTCCTGACCATAAGGCGAGCTCACGATTTTCCGAAATTGTTAATAAAGCACGAAGCTTATGTGCAAATTGCTCAAACTCGGGATTGGTGGAGCGTATGACACCACGCAGAAAGCTCATGTAGTTTTCTTTAGCCTTTTCCTGTTTTTTAGCAGTAGAAGCATTTGTGATTTTTTCAGAAAAGTAAATAAAGTTGTCCTGATAAAGTGATTTCAACGGCTCCGGAATTGCATACTTTATCAGCAGCGTATTGAACTGTGCAGTGTTTTTGATTGCTTCAGCTTCTTTCTGAGCATCCTTATTCAGCTCTCTTTGATGACGGAACCCATCAATCAGCAGTTTCCATAATGCCTCAGCTTCAGCAGTGGATTTTTTCTCCTTTACCATTGCTTCTGAGAATGTGGCATACGAGGGATGTGTCAGAGGGTCCTGATCCATAATGATAACAGGATCCATATTGGACATAGCCAGACTTTTTAATATTGTATCTTTAATGTACATAATATGCACCTCCTTATGACAATCATCATAATGATTTCCAGCGATACGTGTACAACGTATATGATAATGTCCCAATCGAGGTTAGGATTATACAAAAATTAGGATAAGCTTACTTGTTTTTCAATCGATCAATCATGTGTGTTGTGACTGATTCAGGATAAAAAATTTAATCGGTTACGATACGATTGTTTTTTCTGTTTCAAAAAGTTAAGCATCACAGTGTTATATGATGAAGCAGTTAATTCTGATGGATGCAAGCCGGAGACAACCAAGATACAGGGAAGTATATGCAATAAAGGAATTTGATCGATTTTCATAGTATGGCAGTAGCTAAACGGGAAACACATTCCTGCAAATGAAAGTGGAGCCGAAATAGACGTAGGATCCTGCTTGATGCTTTACCTAATGCTAACTATGTTATACAGACACTGTTGCCACCATTTCAACAGTGTCTTTGAAACCAACACTATATAGTGTTGAAACCGCTTTAGTGTTTGAGTTAGAATGGAAACATTGCGCAGTGTCAAAAATACAGGACTCTGATGACACAGTGCAATGTGAATTTCTATAATGGTATCGTAAACAAGCGGTACCGGAAAAGTGAGGTGCTTTCATGAATATCACAACATCAAAATTACAGATTCTGGAATATCTGCAGAAAATTACCCGGGGCTTGCGCATGAATGAGCTGGGCGGTTTTACAACAATCAGTATCAGCAGCGCTTTAAACATCTCCCGCTCCTTAACCTCCCAGTATCTCAATGAGCTGGTGAGGATGAGCGTATCATAAAAATTAGTACCCGTCCCGTCTATTATATGGATCGCAGTGTGCTGGAACGCAAGTATCAGCTGGAATTAAAAAGCTGTGAATATCTGAGTCTGGGTGAGCTCATGAAGGAACTGCACCGGAACAGTCCCAAGCTGCAGGATTTTCAAAAAGCAATCGGCTGTGACGGCAGCCTGCAATACCCGATTGCACAGCTGAAAACCGCCCTCTCCTATCCGCAGGAGGATTACCTGTCATTCTCCATGGGGAAATGGGATGTGGAAAATCCTATCTGGTACGACTCACACATGAATACTGTCTGAATCACATGACCTCCACGAGAAAAGAAATACCGCTGCTTCGCAAAAAGGCATTTCGCGGTGAGGATAAAGGCAGGCAGATGGAGGAGCTGTTTGGAAAAGGTGCCGCAGATGGGAAAGCGGCAGAGCGGGGACTGCTGGAGGAGGCGGATGAAGGCATCCTCTGTATAGAGGACGCCAGTCATCTGAGTGAGGAATGTCAGGAAAAGCTGGCCGACTATTTAAGCAGAAATAAATTTACGAGAATGCAGGATGATCAGGCACAGATTGAATCCCGTGTCCATCTGATTCTCTCCACCAGTGAAGATCCGCATACGGCTTTCTGTCATAGCCTGCTGCTCAGCATTCCTGTTATCTGTTCCATCCCATCCTTTCAGGAACGCAACGAGGAGGAGCGTCTGGAATTCGTTATTAAATTTTTTCAGGAAGAACAGGCACGTCTGGAACGCACGATTTATATATCAAAGCGTCTTCAGCATTTCCTGATGAGCTGCCATTTTGAAAGCAATATCGATGAACTGCGAAGATGTATCCGTACGATATGTGCCAATGCATTTGCGGACTGTGTATCAAACGAGCGCATGGACATCTGCCTGTATCACCTGCCTGTTCAGCTGCTCGATCATCTTAAGGTGGAAAAAAACAGCAGGGACAGTGATTCTCTGATTCGCATAGACGCAGTGGAGAAAAATGCAGCCGGCAGTAAAATCCTCATCATGTGGGAACAGCTGCTGCAGGCATTTGAAGAAACCTGCATGGATACACATGCCTTTACCAGCTTTCTGGAACAGGGGCAGAAGCCTTGCGCTACTACTACGATATCCTTGTTTTTCAGGAAACGTACTATGACGGCCGACTGGAGGCTATGGAGAAAATAGTCATCGGTGTGCTGAACAGCGTGAAGCTCATGAAAAATATCAACCTGCCGATCAACTGTGCCTATGTACTGGCGAGAATGCTCGTCTCTGCACAGAAAAACACCTCCTCCCTGCATCAGTGGGAACAGGATCACCAGAAGGAAATACAGCGCTGTCTAAAGAAAATGGCAGAGAATATGAGCAATGAATATATTCTGACGGAATCCATTGCCAGACAGCTGCATTCCAATATCAACATGCGCCTGTCGGAAATGAACCGTATCTTTCTGATGCTGAATATCAACTTCTACAATCGTGACATCCGCTCTCAGGATACCGTGGGTATCATATTGAGTCACGGGTACTCGACCGCAAGCTCTATTGCCGATGCCGCAAATTCGCTGCTGAACTCCTATACGTTTGAAGCTATCGATATGCCGCTGAATACACCGGTACAGGAAATCAGCGGCAAGCTGAACGATTTCATTGAAGAAAATCCGCATCTGAAAAACATTATCCTACTTGTCGATATGGGGTCACTGGAGGGAATCGGCGAGGTGATTGCAGACAGTGTGAATGTCGGTGTGATCAATAATATTTCCACCTCACTTGCTCTGAATATCGGTATGAAGATACAGCAGCACTACGAATTGGAGAATCTGCTGGAAACGGCCTGTGCAGAAAATCAATGCAATTACAAGGTACTCTCAGAGGCGAAGAAGGAAAAAGCAATCGTATTCACAAATGATGCCGGTATGGTCATTTCAGAAAAGCTGTGCCGATTATTCAAAAACAGTCTGCCGCGTCCCATTGATTTGAAAATGATTTCCTATGAATATGATGAGCTGATGAAAAATAAGGCAGAGGACATTTTATTTCACAGATATGATGTGGTGTTGATGATCAAGCCGTATTCGCTGAAGCTAAAAAAGGTCAATAGTGTGACGCTGGAGGATATCATGAATTTCGAACATATCGAACAGCTGAATCAGGTATTTCGGCCATATCTGAAGGAAGAGGAAATTGAAGAATTTGACCGTCAGCTGTTGAAAAATTTCTCCATGCAGTCAGTCATGGAAAATATCACGATTCTGAATGCAGATAAGCTGCTGGATTATGTCAGTGACTCCGTCAGTGCGCTTCAGCATACGATGGGCCGTAAGTTTCAAAGCAAGACCATTGTCGGCATTTATATTCATATCTGTTTCCTGGTGGAACGTCTGGTCACAAAAACGGCATTGGAAAAATATACAGATCTGTCATCCTTTGAGAAACAACATGAGACTTTATTGCAGATGTCAACCGGAGCTTTGAGGTTATGCTGCAGCACTACCATGTCAGACTGCCCCTATCGGAAATAGCATATCTCTTTGAATATATAGAAAATGATGTACGAAAGGCGGGAGGAGAAGATGAATTTTAAAGACAGACTCTGTGCGATGAACTGCCATTACCGCTTTTATGAGCTGGAGGATTTCTTTCAATCCGTCCATAAGCTGGGCATGCATTATGTGGAGCTGTGGAGCGGTCCCATGCATTATTATGTGGATGCCCGCCGTCATGACTCGCCGGAACAGCTAAAGAAGCTGTGCGATCGCTATCAGATAACCATCATCGGCATCTGTCCGGAACAGACTAACCCAAAGCCGAACAATATCGCAGTCAAGCAGAAGCATCGTCAGGAAGAGGTACTCAACTATTACCGGCAGATGATCGATATCGCATGTGAGCTTGAATGTCGTCAGGTTCTGGTGACCAGCGGATGGTGCTATTACAGTGAAGCGGTGGAGGAAGCATGGAATCGTTCCGTCGTTATGATGAAGAGAATCACAGACTATGCAAAACAGCGAAATGTGATTCTGGCTCTGGAAGCTCTGCAGCCGGAGGAATCGCGTCTTGTAAATACAATTCAGGACATCAGGCGATATCGAAACGAGGTTGGAAGCAGCTGTCTCAAGGTGTGTATCGATTTTGGGGCAATGGCACGTATGGGACATACACCCCGGGAATACTTCGAGCCTTCGGCAGCGATATTGTCCATATTCACTTTGTGGATGGGAATCCGACCGGTCATCTGGCCTGGGGGGATGGTAGCCGGTGATCTGAAAGCGGATCTTGCTGTCCTTGAGGAATATGGCTATCAGGGATATCTGTCACTGGAGACGGCAACCCAAAGGTATTATGAAAAACCATGGTCTGCGGAAATGAAAACGCTGAAAAGCTTTGAGGAGTGAAAGGAGGGAGAATATGGAACGACATTATATACTCGCAAGTCATGGGATGTTCTCACAGGGATTTATGATTCCATCCGCATTATTCTGGGAGAGAAGAAGCATGTGCATCTTATAACCGCTTATGTGAAAGACGGGCAGGATATTTCAGATCTGATTAAAGAGACTATGAAGAAAATCCCGACAGATGCGGAAATCATTGCCTGTACGGATCTGTTCGGGGGAAGTGTAAACAATGAACTGATGAAATATATCGGGAAGAAGCATTTCCATTTGTTAACCGGAATGAATCTGCCGATGCTGATGAATCTGTTTCTGTTTTCCGATGAGGATGCGGATAAGCTGATTCGCCGTCTGTTCACAGAAGCAAAAACGGGGATCATGTACTGCAATGAAACCGTCAAAGGTATTTCGTCGCAGGAGGATGAATTTTAAATACTGCAACCTAAAAAGAACAATCGCAAAGCACAAAAGAGTAACCACATGCTGTAAAGAAGACATACAGATGCACGAAGAGCGTGGGGTGTAAGAAACGATAGCTGAACTGCTTTATTCTACATGTGAGTAAGCGCAAAAAGCGCAAAGGAAAGGGTGTCAAATATGATCAAATTATGCAGAGTGGACCATCGTCTGCTGCATGGACAGGTTGCATTTTCCTGGACCAATGAATTGAGTGCTGACTGCATTCTGATTGCCAATGATGCAGTGGTACATGACGAGGTTTTCAAAACGACCATGAAGCTGGCAAAGCCTCCGGGGTCAAGCTGGTCATTAAAAATCTGGAGGATTCCATAAAGGCAATCAATAGCGGAGTCACCGATAAGTACCGACTGCTGGTGGTCGTAAAGACCATTCATGATGCCAATGTGCTGAGTGCAGGCTGTCCGGCTGTTCACAGTCTCAATCTGGGCGGAACGATTCGAAGGGAAGGCTGTCGTCAAATCAGCAAGGCGATTTTCATCAGTGATAGGGATGAGGCGGAATTAAAGGAGCTGCAGCAGCGCGGCGTGTCTGTATTCATCCAGCAGCTGCCGGCAGAATCTCCAATAGCACTGGAGCATGTACTGCATCAATAAGGTCCGCTTCCCGCAACCGTGCGGTCAAATATACAGGAATTTAATTCCTGAAACATGCATGAAAATGCAAAAGAGGAGGAAATCATGGTACAAGCATGCTTAATCGGATTGATTGCAAGTCTGGGTGTCTTCGGCGATCAGCTGGGCTCCCTGTATATCAATCGACCAATTATTCTTGCACCGCTGGTTGGCCTGGTGCTGGGAAATCTGCATCAGGGACTGATTATCGGCGCAAGTCTGGAATTATTCTTTATGGGGCTGTCAGTATTGGGGCTTATGTTCCACCGGATACGATTGTCGGCGGTGTTCTGGCCACTGCATTTGCAATTTCCATGGGGAAGGGTATCGAAACGGCGGTTACGCTGGCGATGCCGATCGCCCTGGTGTCACAGGCAATCGGTAACTTCTGCAATGTATTTAATTCCGTGATTCTGCGTTTTACAGACCGTTATGCCAATGGAAGGAAAATACGGCGGTGTTGTGGCAACACACTGGCTGATCGGTATGATCACCATTGTACGACGATTCCTGCTTGTGTTCTTTGCTTTCTATCTGGGAAGTGAAGCAGTGGGCAGTATGATCAATGCAATTCCTGCCTATGTGACGGATGGTATGGCTGCGGCAGCCGGATTACTTCCCGCATTGGGGTTTGCAATGCTGATGCGCATGACGGTAAACAGGCAGAATGTTCCCTACTATTTTCTGGGATTTGCGCTTGCAGCTTATATGAGTGTACCTGTATTAGGCGTGGCAATTCTGGGTGTGATTCTGATTGTTGTCAAATTCGATTTTATGAATCTGAAGGGAGCCGCAGCTGGAGAAGCTGGTATGGAGGTGAGCGATGATGACTTCTAAATCCGATAAGAGCATTCAGAAAGCGGATATCACCAGAATGGCATTTAACCAGGGCTCTTTGGGAATGGAGTTTTCCTGGAACTATGAACGGCAGATGCACATCGCCTTTGCCATGATGATGAATAAAATTTTGAAAAAGGTATATGCAGAAGATGAGGAAGGCTACAGGGATGCACTGACCCGCCATGTCGAGTTCTTTAATATCACACCGCAGCTTGCTCCGTTCGTTGGCGGCATTGTGGCATCCATGGAGGAAATGAAATCACGTGGCGAGGTGGACGGAGAGGCGATTTCCAGTATCAAGACGGCACTGATGGGGCCGCTGAGCGGAATCGGTGACTCTGTATTTGTCGGCTGTCTGCGGGTAATTGCTGTTGGTATCGGTATTTCACTGGCACAGAACGGAAATATGTTTGGACCGATCGTGTATTTTCTGATGTATAACATTCCTGCGTTTATCATCCGCTATTTCGGCGCGCATTTCGGCTATAGCATCGGCTTCAAGTATCTGCAGAGAATGCAGGCCAACGGTATGATGGATAAGCTGCTTGCGGCAGCGAGTATTCTTGGTGTTATGGTTATTGGCTGTATGTCAAAGGATATGGTATGGACGACTTTGAATGTCGAGTTGAGTAAGGTCGGTGAAGAGGTCACCACCCTGCAGTCTATTCTGGACGGAATTATGCCCGGGTTGATTGGACTGGGTGGTACATGGATGTATTTCTGGCTATTGAAGAAAAAAGTCAATCCGATCATGTTGATTCTGGGAACGATGGTTCTCGGTATTGCAGGTGCTTATTTCGGTATACTTGCCGGATAAGATAAATGATTTACAAATAAGAGGAGGACATGAACATGTTATTGAAATTCAATGAAGAATGGGCACGAAGCAGTGTCAATGGTGCACTGGCAATCCGTAAGGATATCAACCGGATCGTGGATGAGATATGTGCACAGGGATATCGCAATATCTGCTGGCTGGGTATCGGGGGGACCTGGGCGAGCGGTATGCAGGCGGCGGTTCATATGAAGGAACAATCAGAAATCGAAACCTGGGCGGAAAATGCTTCCGAGTACAATACGACGGGGAATAAGCGTGTGGGTGAGGGCACTGTCGTAATTACCTCATCCGTTACCGGCAGCACAGTGGAAGTGGTAGAGGCTGTAAGCGTATGCAGGCAGCCGGGGCAAAGGTGATTGGATTTATTGACATTGATACGACCGAGCTTGCAAAGCTGGTGGATTATGAAATAGCGTATCCGGTGAATGAACAGCTGAAGTTCTTTATGGTTGCGGATCGATTCATGCAGAACAACGGAGAGTTCTCGGATTGTGATGCTATGTATGCGGAATTTGAAGCACATCTGGCACAGGCGCTGATTGATGTGGAAAAGAAGGCTGATGCATTCGGACAGGAATTTGCAAAAAACACTGGAATGATCCAATCCATTATTTTGTGGGGGCAGGAAACCAGTGGGGCGCAACGTATTCCTATGCAATGTGCTATTGGGAGGAACAGCTGTGGATCAAGACGAAGTCCATCACATCCGGGGAGTTCTTTCATGGTATGTTTGAAATCATCACAAAGGAAACACCGGTTACCGTGTTCATAGGAGAAGATGCACAGCGTCCGCTGTCTGAAAGAGTCGCGAAATTCCTGCCAAGAATCTGTGAGAATTATACGATTATCGATACAAAGGATTATGAGCTGATGGGAATCAGTGAAGGGTACAGAAAGCACATTTCACACCTGGTGATGCATGCCGTAAATAACCGGATCGATGCGTATATGGAAAGAGAAACAAGGCATCCAATGGATATTCGCCGGTATTACAGACGTCTGGATTATTAGTTGTGAAGCAGCGTTAGAAAAATCAAACTGTCAGGAAAACAGGCCATGGTGTTAGGACAGCACTTTCGTCATGGTCTTTTTTTAGTTAAAGCGATAGAAAAGCTT
>ENA-OQCK01000376-OQCK01000376.1-human-gut-metagenome-genome-assembly--contig:-NODE-376-length-25246-cov-22.672041_pt1 | contig 25246 bp, 23 predicted proteins | sample MGYA00242498_ERZ504578 | MGnify/ENA primary metagenome ERZ504578 (study PRJEB26092, sample SAMD00036229) | human gut metagenome | host: Homo sapiens | study: EMG produced TPA metagenomics assembly of...
TATATTATCTGTGCCGCCCCACATACCACCAATTGGGACTTATTCATAGGCAAACTGTTTATGGGAGCTATAGGCCGCGAAACTGGTTTTATGATGAAAAAGGACTGGTTCTTCTGGCCTCTAGGCCTATTTTCCGCTGGATGGGAGGGATTCCCGTAGACCGTAGCCGCAAGACTTCATTGGTGGACCAGATGATCAAGATTGCCAAATCGAGTCAAAAATTCCATCTGGCTATCACTCCGGAAGGGACACGCAAAGCCAATCCCAACTGGAAAAAAGGATTCTATTATATTGCACAAGGGGCCGGTCTGCCTATTATTCTGGTAGCCATCGATTACGCAAAAAAGTGCATTACAGCCGAAAAGGTGATACATCCCAGCGGTGATTTGGACAAGGATATGCGTGAGATCAAGTTGTATTACAAGAATTTCAAAGGCAAATATCCTGAAAATTTCAGCATCGGGAAAGTAGAATAATCCCCGTCTGTTATAATTCTTTTTAAATAAGGGAACACTGATTATACGGATTAAAACAAAATCCGCATAATCAGTGTCATTGTATCTATTCTCTTACCACGCTCTCATCCCCATCCTCAAAATTATTCTTCTCTATCTTCACATTCCGGGTGTGAAGCAAGCGGAAACGAGTCTTATTATGATGGAAAGCCGGATAATCTGTATTCTGGCGGATCACATTGTTTTTAAAGACCAATCCGTCAATGGATTTTGCAAAAAGAACGGGGCGGTCAAAGGTTTCAAAATAGTTGTCTTCAATCACCACTCCTTTTTCTCCTTTTCCACCATGGAAATATTTCTTCTGATGCTCCAAATCGGGAATCTCAGGATAAATAGAGATAACAGCTTCCGTAAATTGGAACATATTAGTCAATGCATTGATAAAACGATTGTTACGAATCAGCACGTTCCGGCAAGCTCCCGTTTCAAACCAACCATTGCAATCACCACAAAGCAGAATAGCCGTCCCCGAAGTATGGTCAAACAGGTTACGCTCTACTACCGTTTTCAAAGGAGTGCTGAATAAAGTACCCCGTGCGCGATTATTACGAATGACATTATCCGCAAAATAAACTTCCGGACACCAAGACAGGTTTTCAATACCAAAGCCTTCTTTATCCGTAATCTCCGCATCCAAAGGTTCCGTAAAAATAATGCGGTATTCTTTCGCACCTTTCACCGTATCTTTATCGTTAGGCAGGATTTCTTTCACCCGGTTTTTTCCACCGGCCAGTTCCATGGTGACGGAACGTACAAATTGCACCTCATCTCCGTTCACTCCCCACTCGAACCCGTATGCTTGCGGATGCATGTATTGAGCAATCACTGTATGGTCATCAAGGCGTTGCTTGATTTTCAAATAAGTGCCGTGTACATTAATCGCATCATCCATCATTCCTTCATACAGCCCGTTGCGGGAATCAATCTTGCCTCTGCAACTGGAGAAATGAGTAGCATCCGCCTGCGTGGTAAAATAACGAGGATCCTTATCGCCACGAAGACAAACGCTGAATTCATCCAACGTGATATTTTCACATAACTGAGCCAATAATCCCATGCCTTCTGCATAATGCACTTTCACATTCTGCAAACAAGTATTTTTGTCACCGGACAAAAATATACCCGGAGCAGGACGATAATAAGTACGAAGTGCAACCACTGTCCCCGGTATCAACCGGGCGTCTTTCCACTGAGGAGCATGGTAGACACGTGGAGAAACTTCTTTCACCCCTTCCATAGGACACCATAAGTCACTAGTGCGGTATACCAGACGCTTTGTCTTTTCTTCAAAAGCAATCCCTCCCTGGGGAGCACTGGACCAGCCTTCGCCGTATGATTCAAAGAAGCCTTTCTCATTGATGCGACATTTCACCCATGCGGCAGGTTCAAAAGTAATTCCTTCCTCTCCACTTTTCAACACCTTGACCTGAGTAATGTGGGGAGTTTCAAAATCTATGCTGAAATTACGTAAAGTACAATCCTCTGAACGAAGCAGAGAAAGTGGAAGCATACGGCCATGAAAGATAAAATCGGCACTTGTCCGTCCACGGTCAGCCCCTTCCAATCCTCCAGAGGAAAACCTACCGTTTTCGGATTATCCTGGTCATGGTTGGAAATATAATACTCACGGACAGCCGCCCCTTCAGGGTGGAAATCGTAACGTCCGGATTCAAAAAGCAGGGTGACCTTATCGCCGGAAGCGACTTGAGTCTTGATGTCTTGTAACGCCTTCTGCAATTTAGCTGAAAGATTCTCGTGTGTGTCCGGTACCAGACCATAATTCGCATTTCGACTACTTTACTTCCGGCAAAAGCGGAAACAGCGAGCCATACGAAGCAGAAATTAAAGATAATTCGTTTCATTTAGGTTCATTATAGGTTAGTTAGAATGACAAAACTAACAAAAATTCCTAACTTCGCAACCATAAATAAAGAAGAAAACAACATGAAAAAGATATTTTTGTCCTTCCTGCTGGTGATGGTAGGAATATCGCACACTTTGGCACAAGGGTTAGACGCTAATGTGGAACAACGTCTAAAAGATTTCTTCACCCAATATGAAACATCTTACGCCAACATAGGCAAGTGCAAGTTAGACCGTTATGAAGTCAATCATAACCAAAAGAAACTGGACGTATATGCCAGTCCCAGCTTCGGCTACCAACCGTTCACACCCGAAAACACGGAAGCCATCTACCGGTTACTCAAACAAAGCTTACCCGGCCCTGTAAATTATTACGATATAACCATTTATGCCGATGGAAAATCCATCGAAGACCTGGTTCCCAACTATCTGAGAAAGAAACAGGACAAAAGCCGCTTATGGCAACGGACAGATTATAAAGGTAATCCATGGGTAAAAAATAATTCCCGCCCCTTTACTGCCAGCAAAGGATTGGAAGGCAGACACATCGCCCTTTGGCAAAGCCACGGAAAATATTATAAGAATGACAAAGGATGTTGGGAATGGCAACGTCCACGCTTGTTCTGTACCACAGAGGATTTGTTCACCCAATCATTCGTCATACCTTATATTATACCCATGCTGGAAAATGCAGGAGCCATAGTGTATACTCCCCGTGAACGTGACTGGCAGCGCAATGAAGTGATTGTGGATAATGACATTCATCCCCAAGGTTGCATCTATCAGGAGATAAAAAGCCGGAAAGGTAAATGGAAAACCGCCCCCACCCCGGCATTCGCTCAAAAACGGTTGATTTACAGGGACGGACAAAATCCTTTTGAAGAAGGTACAGCCCGCTTTGCCTCCACCGAGAAAAAACCGGAAAAAGCCTTTGCACAATGGATTCCCCGTATTCCCGAAACAGGAAAATATGCCGTCTATGTGACTTATCAGACTTTACCCGGAAGTGTGAGTGACGCCAAATATCTGGTTTTCCATAAAGGGGGTGTCACTGAATTTCTAGTCAATCAACAAATAGGGGGAGGCACCTGGGTTTATCTGGGCACTTTCGAGTTTGATAAAGGGACCAACGATTACGGCATGGTGGTATTAAGTAATGAGAGTAGACAAAAAGGAGTGGTATGCGCCGATGCTGTCCGTTTTGGCGGAGGAATGGGAAACATATTGCGCGGTGGAAAAACCAGCGGCCTGCCCCGCTACCTGGAAGGGGCACGCTACGCCGCACAATGGTCGGGCTTTCCCTATCCGGTTTACAGTCCCAGTGAAAGTAAGAATGACTATACCGACGATATAAACGCCCGCAGCCGGATAATCAATTATCTCAGCGGAAATTCTGTGTACAATCCAAAGGAGAAGGGACTGGGCGTTCCTTTTGAAATGACCTTGGGAGTGCACAGCGATGCAGGTTTTTCCAAAGAAGATGATTTAGTAGGCACGCTGGGTATTTATACCACCGATTATAATAACGGTGAACTGAATGCCGGCATCTCCCGTTATGCTTCCCGTGATTTGGCAGATATGGTCTTGACCGGCCTGCAACGGGATATCTCCGCCCAATTCGGTATCCGGTGGCAACGTCGCAGCCTGTGGAACCGCAATTACAGCGAAACTCGTCTGCCTGCCGTTCCCTCGATGATTCTGGAACTCCTCTCCCATCAGAACTTTGCCGATTTGAAACTAGGACACGATCCGCGTTTCAAGTTTACCGTAGGGCGTTCTGTTTACAAATCTGTACTAAAATATCTGAGTACCATGCATGGAACGGATTATGTAGTCCAACCTTTACCGGTAAGTAATTTTGCCATTCATCCCGGAAGCAGAAAAAACACCTTCCGACTAACTTGGCAAGCGGTAGACGATCCGTTGGAACCGACTGCCAAAGCACAACAATACATCGTCTACACCCGCCTGGGACATGGTGGATTTGATAATGGAACGTTAGTACGCGGTACTGAATATATCTTCGAAGCCGAACCGGGACTGGTATATAGTTTTAAAGTTACCGCAGTCAACAAGGGGGGAGAAAGTTTTCCTTCCGAAATCCTGTCAGCCTATCAGGCAAAGAAAAGCAAAGGAACAATATTGATAGTCAATGGATTCGACCGTCTGAGCGGACCTGCTACCGTAGAATCTCCTTTCTTGCAAGGCTTTGATTTGAATACGGATCCGGGGATACCTTATATAAATACGCCCGCCTTCTGCGGAACGCAACAAAGCTTCGACCGTAGCCGCATAGGGCGGGAAACCAAAGACGGGCTGGGGTATAGCGGCAGCGAGCTGGAAGGAAGGTTGATAGCCGGAAATACTTTCGACTATCCGTTCATTCATGGTAAAGCTATCCAGGCAACCGGAGGGTACTCTTTTGTGTCGTGTAGTGATGAAGCCGTTGAAAATGGTTTTGTCCGGCTGGCAGATTACCCCATTGCAGACCTGATATTCGGAGCCGACAGACGTCCCTTCTCCAACACCCTACAGCAGCTGATCACCTCCTACTGCCAAAAAGGCGGCAACCTGATACTCAGCGGTTCATATATAGGAAGTAACATGAACAGTCCCACATCACTGAACTTCACCGAAAACATATTGAAATATAGTTTCGGAGGCAGTATGCTCAACTCCACTTCGGGAGAAATATACGGAGCCGGCACCCGTTTCAATATCCCCCGCACCATCAATGAACAAACCTATGCCGTACCCGCTCCCGACTGTCTGACTCCGGTGGCTCCGGCTTACTCTGCTTTCGTTTACAATCCGGGAAATTATAGTGCCGGCATTGCCTACAAAGGTACTTATCGTACCTTCGTTCTAGGCTTCCCTTTTGAAAGCATTCAAGGAGTGAAGGAAAGAGCACGGGTAATGAGTGCTATTCTGGGCTTCTTCGGCAGCAAGTGATATTTTTAAACGAAAATAAAAGAACAAATAAGAGGTTATTTCATAAAAACGCCTAACTTTGTCCGTATAAACCATTAAAATTAAACGACTATGTACACTATACAGACTAACGCCTCTGGCACACGTAGCATGGAAATCTCAGAAGAGAACCTGCAAACTATTGAGAAATATGCTTTATTTCAGCATCTAATAGATAGCAACGGTATCGTGGACGAGTCGGTACTGGACAAACTGAAGCTGAATATCCGCTCACTGATAACCAGTGAGGAAGGAAATAATAAAGAATTGCTCGACCTTTGCATTGATGTAATTTATCATAATAATATGAAAGCTTTCGGACTTCATCAACTTATTCTGCTTTATATCCAATGGGAGAAGGAGAAAAATAAGGATGAAGAAGAGATATAACTAACTTATCTCTGTAGCAAAATAAAAAACAATACGTATCATTGAAAGAATACAAACTTACAGACTGGTTGCCGACAACCAAGAAAGAAGTGGAAATGCGTGGGTGGAAAGAACTGGACGTTATCTTGTTCAGCGGTGACGCCTATGTAGATCATCCTTCATTCGGTCCGGCAGTGATTGGAAGATTATTAGAGGCACAAGGCTTAAAAGTAGCTATTGTGCCTCAACCTAACTGGCGTGACGACCTGCGCGACTTTAAGAAGCTGGGACGTCCACGCCTCTTTTTCGGTGTGTCCGCCGGATGCATGGACAGCATGGTAAACAAATACACTGCCAACAAGCGTTTGCGCAGCGAGGATGCTTATACTCCCGACGGCCGCCACGACATGCGTCCCGAATACCCCAGCATCGTTTATACACAGATTTTAAAAAAAATCTATCCCGATGTACCTGTCATTTTGGGAGGTATAGAGGCATCTTTGCGTCGTGTCAGTCATTACGACTATTGGCAAGACTGTCTGCGTAAATCAATCCTGATAGATTCAGGAGCCGATTTATTGATCTATGGAATGGGCGAGAAGCCGATTACGGAACTTGCAAGAGAATGAAGACATTGGCGGACGCCGTCGGACAGCCCCATGAATCTGCTCCTGCAGAAAGTCTTCCGGTTCCACATGATATTTTGCAAACAGCCTACATAACCCGTAAGGGCGAACCCATGCGCCCGTCTGATGACACTCAGGAAAAGCCCGATATCGTGCTTCATTCTCATGAAACATGCCTGAAAGATAAAAAGAAACAAGCCGAAAACTTCCGCTTCATTGAAGAGGAAAGCAATAAATACGAAGCCTCCCGCATCTTGCAAGATGTAGGTAACAAAACGGTAGTAGTCAATCCGCCTTATCCTCCAATGACACAAGGAGAGCTGGATCGTTCTTTTGATTTGCCGTATACGCGTATGCCTCATCCCAAGTATAAGGGAAAACGTATCCCGGCGTTTGATATGATTAAATTCTCAGTTAATCTGCACCGTGGTTGTTTTGGAGGATGTGCCTTCTGTACCATTTCCGCCCATCAGGGAAAATTCATTGTAAGCCGAAGCAAGGAAAGTATCTTGAAAGAGGTGAAAGCCATAACAGAAATGCCAGACTTCAAAGGCTATCTGAGCGACTTGGGAGGGCCTAGCGCCAACATGTACGCTATGCGCGGTAAAGAAGAAAAAATATGCCGCCGCTGCAAACGCCCGTCATGTATCCATCCCAAAGTATGTCCCAATTTGAACACGGATCACCGTCCTTTATTGGATATTTACCATTCGGTAGACGCACTTCCCGGTATCAAGAAAAGCTTTATCGGAAGCGGTGTACGCTATGACCTGTTACAATATCAGAGTAAGGATCCGGCAGTAAACCGCAGTACGGCTGAATATACCCGCGAACTGATAGCCAATCATGTCAGCGGGCGTTTGAAAGTGGCTCCGGAACACACCAGTGACTCAGTGCTGCAAATCATGAGGAAACCTTCGTTTTCGCAATTTTATGACTTCAAAAAGACTTTCGACAAAATAAATAAGGAATTGAATATGCGACAGCAGATTATACCTTATTTTATAAGCAGCCATCCAGGATGTACGGAAGAAGATATGGCAGAACTGGCAGTGATCACCAAGAAATTGGATTTCCATCTGGAACAGGTGCAGGATTTCACCCCTACCCCAATGACTGTAGCTACTGAAGCCTGGTACACAGGTTATCATCCATATACGTTACAACCGGTTTTCTCTGCCAAATCACAAAAAGAGAAACTGGCTCAACGGATGTTCTTTTTTTGGTATAAACCCGAAGAACGGCGTGCCATCATCAACGAATTGCGCAAAATAGGACGCGCTGATTTGATAGACAAGCTGTATGGCAAATAAAAGGGTAATGTATCAAATTCACCACAGATCATGTGCAATCTGTGGTGAAACCGTTTTTTAAAGTCTTATTTATCTTTCATCGTGTTTTGATGAAACACAGAAACAGGTCTATGTGTTCCAAGGTACAGATATTGATATTTATTTTCCCCTAAACTTAATTAGAAAAGTACCGCAAATATTAATTGATAAAAATATTGCCTATCCTATTGAATATCATTTATTTTTTCTATCTTTGGGCAAAACCAACTTTTAAATCAATACTGCGTATGGAAACGTATCTCTTCTGGATTGTGCCCATTGCCTCCCTCTTGGCATTGGCACTCGCATGGTATTTCTACAAACAAATGATGCTTGAAAGCGAAGGAACTCCGACAATGGAAAAAATCGCTTCTTATGTGCGCCAGGGCGCCATGTCCTACCTGAAACAACAATACAAAGTGGTAGGACTGGTATTTCTGGGATTAGTTATTCTGTTTTCTATCATGGCATACGGCTTCAACTTACAAAATCCGTGGGTGCCCATTGCTTTTCTTACCGGCGGTTTCTTCTCGGGACTTTCCGGTTTTTTGGGAATGAAAACGGCCACCTATGCTTCAGCACGTACCGCCAATGCAGCCCAGCACTCTCTGAACAAAGGACTGCGTGTGGCTTTCCGTAGCGGAGCTGTTATGGGATTGGTCGTTGTCGGATTAGGTCTGCTCGATATTTCCTTCTGGTATATATTATTGGATTATTGTATTCCGTCAGATACCTTGAATCCTTCCGCCAAATTATGTGTCATCACCACTACCATGCTTACTTTTGGGATGGGAGCCAGCACGCAAGCACTTTTCGCCCGTGTAGGAGGTGGGATCTATACCAAGGCAGCCGATGTGGGTGCTGACCTGGTAGGTAAAGTGGAAGCCGGAATTCCGGAAGATGATCCCCGTAATCCTGCTACCATTGCCGATAATGTGGGTGACAATGTAGGTGACGTAGCCGGAATGGGCGCCGACCTCTACGAGTCTTATTGCGGTTCTATCCTGGCTACCGCCGCTTTGGGCGCAGCTGCTTCATTGGTTCGGATGATACTGTAATGCAGTTTAAAGCGGTCATTGCGCCTATGCTGATTGCAGCTGTAGGTATTTTACTCTCCATCATCGGTATTTTCGCTGTCCGTACCAAAGAAGATGCAGGAATGAAAGAGCTACTCGGTTCATTAGCTACAGGAACCAACTTAAGTTCTGTGCTGATTGTTGTTGCCACTTTCCTTATCCTTTGGGCCTTGGGACTGGAAAACTGGGTAAACATCTCTTTTGCTGTGGTAGTGGGATTAATAGTAGGGATCGTTATCGGTCGCTCTACCGAATACTATACTTCTCAATCTTATAAACCTACACAACGATTGGCCGAAAGTGGAAAGACAGGTCCGGCTACCGTTATCATTTCCGGTATCGGACTAGGTATGGTTTCCACCACTATCCGGTACTGGCAGTAGTAGTAGCATCATCTTATCCTATTGGCTTGCTTCCGGATTTGATTTCACCAATATTTCCATGGGGCTTTACGGTATTGGTATTGCTGCCGTAGGTATGCTCTCAACATTGGGAATTACCCTGGCTACCGATGCTTACGGACCAATTGCAGACAATGCCGGCGGTAATGCCGAAATGAGCGGATTAGGTAAAGAAGTACGCAGGCGCACTGACGCACTCGACTCGTTGGGTAACACAACTGCTGCCACCGGCAAAGGTTTTGCTATCGGCTCTGCCGCTCTGACCGGATTGGCTCTGTTAGCATCCTATGTAGAAGAAATCCGTATCGGATTAACCCGGTTGGGGCAGACCATTCTGGAATTACCAAACGGCATTACCGTAGATGTTCATAACGCCAGTTTCACTGACTACATGCTTTATTACGATGTAACCCTGATGAACTAAAGTGCTAAGCGGCATGTTTTTGGGCAGTATGATGGCATTCCTGTTCTGCGGTCTGACCATGAATGCAGTAGGTCGTGCAGCAGCCCACATGGTAGAGGAAGTACGCCGCCAGTTCCGTGAAATAAAAGGAATTCTGACTGGAGAAGCCGAACCCGACTATGCCCGTTGTGTACAAATCTCCACCAAAGGAGCACAACGTGAAATGGTATTCCCGTCTCTTTTGGCTATCATCGCTCCGGTTGCTACAGGATTAGTGTTTGGAGTTCCCGGAGTCATCGGTCTGCTGATTGGTGGTTTGTCCTCCGGTTTCGTGCTTGCCATTTTCATGGCCAATGCAGGAGGCGCATGGGATAACGCCAAGAAATATGTAGAAGAAGGCAATTTCGGCGGTAAAGGAAGTGAAGTTCACAAAGCAACGGTTACCGGTGACACGGTAGGTGACCCGTTTAAAGATACATCCGGTCCCAGTTTGAACATTTTGATTAAACTGATGAGTATGGTTGCCATTGTAATGGCCGGACTGACAGTTGCTTGGAGTTTGTTCTAATAGAAAAGCAGAAAGCCGCTTCAGAGGAGGCGGCTTTCTAACTTTAAAAAAGATTCTGATAAACTATTTTTTAATACTTATCCGGATTTCCATTACTACAAAATGAATGAATATGTCAAAGAAATCACAAACTATTTTTAGTCAAAACATTACAATTGAGTTTGTTCAAGATTTCCATGCATCGATCCACATTAGACGGACGGATAACCACATGTGCCGTATCTCCCTGAGCAAAAGCATACATATATTCAATAAAGATATTCTCTGCTGCCAGATAGTCCAAAACTTTAGCCAAAGAACCAGCCACATTCGGGCAACTGATACATACCACATCGGTCAGCATCACGGCAAAATTCTCGGCACGAAGTACTTCCACCGCTTTTTCCACATCCGATACAATCAAACGAAGAATACCAAAATCAGTAGATTCCGCCATGCTGAACGCATGCATATTGATATCATACTTTGCCAATGTCTTGGTTACGTCATTTATCCTTCCGGTCTTGTTTTCCAGAAAAACAGATAATTGCTTAATTGTCATATTGCGTACTTTTTCATTTTAAAATTCGGTTGTCTATCACACGTTTACTCTTGCCTTCACTACGGGCAATACTGTTAGGCTCCATCAGCTTCACTTCAGCACTGATAGAAAGAACGCTCTTCAATTTGTCACTCAGCGCTTTCTTCATAGCCAGCATACGTCCCATATCGTCCGAGAAGAAGTCTTTGCGGACTTCCACTTGTACCTGCAAAGAGTCAAGATTATTCTTCCTATCCACCACCAGCATATACTGAGGTTCAAACTGCGGCATATCCAGAATAACACTTTCCACCTGAGACGGGAATACATTGATGCCACGGATAATAAGCATATCGTCACTACGGCCTACAATACCCGACATACGAATATTGGTTCTTCCACACGGACATTCACCCTCCATCAGGGAAGTCAAGTCCTTCGTACGATAGCGCAATAACGGCATACCTTCCTTGGTCAGAGTAGTAAACACCAATTCTCCCACTTCTCCATTCGGAAGACGTTCCAGCGTTTCAGGGTTAATGATTTCAGGATAAAAATGATCCTCATTGATATGCGAACCATGTTGTTCCTGGCATTCATAGGAAACACCAGGGCCCATAATTTCACTCAATCCATAAATATTGTAGCCTTTCAAGCCCAGCCGCTCTTCTATTTCCTTACGCATACTCTCCGTCCATGGCTCGGCTCCAAAGGCTCCTATACGGAGGCCGATATCTTTCTTGGTAAGCCCCATACGTTCCACCACTTCTGCTAAATAAAGAGCATAAGAAGGAGTACAGGCAATACCGGTTATACCCAAGTCACGAATCAGACGAACATGCTTTTCCGTATTTCCGGTAGAAGCCGGGATAACAGTCGCCCCCAGATTCTCCACACCATAATGTGCACCCAGCCCACCAGTGAATAATCCATAACCATAACTGACAGAAAAAGTATCATTACGAGTAACCCCATAGGCCGAAAGACAACGCGACATTACTTCGGACCATACGGACAAGTCACGACGTGTATATCCCACAATGGTAGGATTCCCGGTTGTGCCCGAAGAAGCGTGTACACGTACAATTTCCGAAGCAGGAGCAGCCTGAAGTCCATAAGGATAATTATCACGTAAATCCTGTTTGGTAGTAAAAGGAAGTTTTACAATGTCTTCAATAGTCTGAATATCATCCGGAGATAAATCCATCTCCTGCATCTTGTTACGATAAAAAGGGACATTATGATAAACCAGGTTCACCAACTTGTTCAGGCGTTTTCCCTGCAGAGCGCTCATTTCGTCCCGGCTCATGCACTCTTTATTTTTGTTCCAAATCATAATAAATAATTTTTCAATGTGCTAATTAGCCAATGTACTGGTGCACAAACACACCATATGACAATCGGCACATTATCCTATTAGCACATTATTTTCAATGATCTTCATGAAAAGCTCTCATGCGTTCTTCCATCACCGGATAAAGTTCCTCACGCATTCTGGAAGTACAGGCGCGGACACCTTCCTGCTCGCTACCGGTAGTAGAAAGCGAGATGCTGCTTACCCCATAATACAATAACTCCCGGAGCAATTCACCCCCTGTCATATTTCCGTAACCTATGGTAAAGAAGAAACCATCTCCCACCACCTGGGTAGCATCATAATCATATACGATATGGAAACCATTGTCGGTAAATATTTTCTTCATGCGTTCCGCACGACGGGCATATTCGCGGGTATCTTCCACAAAATTGATTTTACCTTCGGTGGACAGACGAAGCATCTCAGCGTATGCATACTGAGTGGAAGCCGTACATCCCGAAGTAATCATATAAAGAATGGAAGCAATCAGCGTAGGACCGAATACCCCTGCATCTTTATACCGTTCTGCTAATGCAGGGAACTGGCGGTCGAACAGTTTGTCGCTGATACATGCCAATGCCATACGCTGTCCGGCATAACTGAATATCTTGGAAGAAGAAAGCATCAGAATATAATTATCCGTATATCTTGCCACAGTGGGCGGATAAGGCGGTTCGAAAGGATGCCCCATATCCCGACGGAAGTCCATGCAGAAATAAGCCAGATCTTCCATGACAATCACATCATACCGGGTTGCCAGTTCACCGATTATCTGCAGTTCCTCCTCTTCCAGACAAATCCATGCCGGATTATTCGGATTAGATAGATAATCGCTGCTATATCGCCTTTACTCAGGAAACTTTCCAATTTCTCACGCAAGGCCTGTCCACGATAATGATAGATATCAAATTCTTCCCACTCCACGCCGATAATGCGAAGCTGGGATTTCTGAATAGGAAATCCGGGATCAATGAACAATACCTTGTCTTTCCCCGGAATACGCTGCGTACAGGCTATGAACGAGCCGAATGAACCCGCCACCGACCCGGTAGTAGGCACACAAGCGCGCGGAGAGATATCCAGATTCAAGAAAGCTTTTACAAAACGGGAAGCCTCCTTTTTCAACTCGGGCACTCCTGCGGCAGCCGGATATTGCGATCCGACTCCTCTGTCCAAAGCAGCTTTCTCCGCTTCAATCCCTATCTGATTGGCGGCAAGACCGGGAGATCCCTGATCCATGCGGATAAAAGGAATCCCCGTTTCCTTTTCCAGATACTGGCTACCAACAGCACATCACCGATAGTAGCCTGTGCAAGATTGGCGATGTGCAGTTCCTTCACCGCCTTCTCCACTAATTCTTCACTAAATATCTTCATGGCATTACCAGTTCTTTACCGCATTCAAGCCTATATCAAAAGCCTTCTGATTCATTTCAACAATCTTCTCACCTTTTGTGGCAAACACACGCCCTATGCTTTCACGCAACTGTTCCGGTGATACGATCTCAATATACTTCGCAGCCATGCCCAGCAGAATCACATTCGCGCATTTAGGCATACTGTTTTCTTTTGCCATATCCTCTATTTCCAACTTCACCACATGCGGAAGACTTTCCAAAGTTCTCATCAGATCCACTTCTTCAGGATAGTCGGGAATGTTCTTGAAAGGATTAGCAGAAGTAATCACCCAACCTTCTTCCTGCAAGTAAGGCAGATAACGCAACGCCTCCATCGGTTCCATGGAAATAATCAGATCCGCCTCACCCTGAGCGATCAGATCCGAATAAATCGTTTCGTCGGATAGACGCAGATTGGACTGTACATCTCCTCCGCGCTGGCTCATACCGTGTACCTCAGCCTGCTTCAATTGATGCCTTCTGCCGTAGCAGCTTCTCCTATAATAGTAGCGATAGTCAGGATACCCTGTCCTCCTACGCCCGAAAGTATGATATCTTTTCTCATGCCTTATCTGCTTTTTTCTGTCTTAGTTTACGATTCAATGTCTGGATACATTCTCTGCGCGGAATAATGACAGACACCCCTTTATATTCTATTTCCTCACGAATGGTACGGGTGATTTCTTCCATATTCTTTGGTAATGGAACCACTACACGCACATGTTCGGTTCTACCCCTAATCCCAGGCAGATCGCTCGAATTTGTTCGTACCGGCAGAATCCTGTCCACCGGTCATGGCAGTAGTCAGGTTATCCGAAATCACCACAGTGATATTGGCATGGTCATTGACCGCATCCAGCAGACCGGTCATACCGGAATGAGTGAATGTAGAGTCACCGATAACCGCAATGGCCGGAAATACTCCCGCATCGGAAGCACCTTTGGCCATGGTTATGGAAGCACCCATATCCACACAACTGTCAATAGCACGGAACGGGGGCAACGCACCTAATGTATAGCAACCGATATCACCGAAAATGCGTGCATCCGGATATTCCGCAGCCACCTTGTTCAATGCATCATACACATCCCGATGACCACATCCCTGACACAATGCAGGCGGACGCGGCATCACCACCTGAGGTTTACCAAACGGACGTTTGATTCCCCATCCGATTGCCTCGCCCACATTATCCGGAGTCAGTTCACCGGTACGTGGCAAAGTTTCGGTCAGGCGTCCCTTTATCTCATAGTCTGAGGAAAGAATCGCTTTTACCTGCTCTTCCACAAACGGCTGGCCATCTTCCACTACCAAAACATATCCGCAACGGTCTGCCATCGTCCTGATTTCGTCAGCCAGCAACGGATACTGCGAAACTTTCAATACCGGAATATGGCAACCATCCGTATCTGCCTCTTTCACATAATTATAACCGATACCGCAAGCTATCACTCCGAACTCATAATCATATTCGGGATTCAACCCTTCCAGATAATTATAAGGAGATTTGGAGGAAGCTTCTTCCAGTTTTTCCTGCTTTTTCACTAAATCCAGATATTGTTTACGCGCATTACCCGGCAGCAATACCCAGTGGGCACGTTCATGATCAGGATTCAACTGATTTTCCTCACGGATATCGGCTATTTCCACACCGGCACGCGAATGTGCCAGACGGGTAACCACACGCATCAGCACCGGCAACTTCAGTTTTTCCGATAGTGTATATGCGTAATCCATCATATCGTATGCTTCTTGTTGGGAAGACGGTTCCAGCATGGGAATCATAGCAAATTTTCCATAAAAGCGTGAATCCTGTTCGTTCTGTGACGAATGCATGGAAGGATCATCGGCAGCCAGCACCACCAGCCCACCGTTCACGCCGGTTATGGCAGAATTGACAAACGCATCGGCAGCCACATTCATACCTACATGTTTCATACATACCAAAGCACGCTTTCCCGCGTATGACATACCCAGCGCAGCCTCCATGGCCGTTTTTTCATTGGTACACCAAGTGCTGTGCAGTTTTCTTTCCTTTGCTAAAGGATTATTCTGGATAAACTCCGTGATTTCAGTGGACGGTGTACCCGGATAGGCATATACACCCGATATGCCGGCATGTATCGCTCCGAGGGCAATTGCTCATCGCCCAACAATAATTTCTTTTCAGCCATTATCTATTATTTTATTAATTGTTTTATATCAATGTAAAGGGGTCGGCATCATCCAGTACCGGAAATTTCTTCCGGAAAGCCTGCAATGCTCCATATCTATATCAGCCGACACCGCGCTTTCCCTGCTCCACGGACATTCGGCTATCGTCTTTCCGTAGGGATCGATGATGGCGCTGCCACCCGAATATTCACAGGCAGGATCAACTCCCATGCGGTTCACTCCGGCTACATAACACTGATTTTCAATAGCCCGCGCACGAAGCAGCGCGCTCCAGGCATCCACACGGGGGTAGCCAGCTTGCCACATAAAGTATCATGTCATAATCACCCAGGTTACGTGCCCAAACAGGGAAGCGAAGGTCATAACATACTTCCAACAGGATACGTACCCCACGGAAGTTCACCACCACACGCTCCGTACCGGCGGTGAAACGCTTGTGTTCGCCCCCAAAGGTAAACAGATGCTTCTTATCATAATGCTGCACGGCTCCATCCGGATAGACAAAGTAAAAACGATTATAATAATTTCCATTCTCACATACCGCTACACTGCCTGCAATAGCACAATTCCGCTCGGCTGCCTTACGCTTCATCCAGTGCAGGGTTTCACTGTTGGCGCTCTCCGCAATTCCTTCGGGTTGCGTACAAAAACCGGTGGAAAACATTTCGGGTAAAACAAATAGATCAGCATCCGGCAGACAACTTATCGCTTCGTCCGCCCTTGCTACATTAGCCTGTGGATTGGCCCATTCTATATTTCTCTGTAGAATTGTTATTTTCATTGTTTTTCATATTATAAGACCCACAAAGGTAACAAATATAATAAGATAGCAAGCATTTTATTACTAACTATTTCCTTTCACGCCCCTTTTTCTTACATGTTTTCATAAATATTCCCTATTTATTCCTCATAAAAAAAGAGGAAGCGTCCTCTTCTGAGATTACGCTTCCTTCATCCATACTAATTAAATCTTAACTTTGCAGTCTGAAGACTACAGGAACAGTGTATTTCACCCTCACTGCTTTTCCTCTTTGCTTGCCGGGCTTCCATTTTGGCATGGAACTGATCACGCGGATTGCTTCCTTGTCCAGATACGGATCCACGCTCTTCACCACTACCGGATTCAGAATCTCGCCATGAACACCCACAATAAACTGTACCACAACCTTACCTTGAACTCCCTGCTCGGCACTGACGGTAGGATATTTGATGTTTTCGCTCAGATACCTCATCAAATCAGCATTACCATTACGAAATACCGGCATTTCTTCCACCACCACAAATTCCACATTTTCTTCCACTACTTCTTCGGGTACTTCAACGGGAATCGGTATGATAACAGGAGCATCCGTAGGGTCCGAAGCGGCAATATCGGTTTCTGTTTCCGTCGATTGATTATCCACTATATTGAGCTCTTCCGGATTGACGGCAGCCGGCGGAGGCGGTGGTAGCAGAGGTTTATCCTGATTGTAGGTTACAGGAACTAATTCTTCAAAGAAATCCGGGTCACTGACTAGATCACTGATCGTGTAAGTTACATTACGTTCAGTCCATTCGAACGAAACAAACATAAACGACAGCGTCACAATGAGCCCCATGAACAGCCAACGGGACTTACCCTTTTCAAGGTCGGCTCTTCGTGTTTTTTTCACTTCCATAACAAGTGTTTTTTAAATTAGACAATATGTGAGTAAAAATCTCAGTGTCCGCTTTTAAACTGGAAGTAAGATAGTAAAAATATAGATAAGTTAAAAGAAAAAGGAGCGTCTTATATTATTTTTTAATATAAAACACCCCGAATTCAAATCCGTTAAACAATTAATTAAAAATCAGCTATTTATTTAGTTAATATTCAATTTTACGTTAACATATCCTGCTTACTCTACAGCAATGCAGGTTTCTGCCGAACCATCGGTTGGTTCATCTCTTCTACGAAAGAAATCCGCCAATACAGACATCTTTTATCACAGACTCACCATCTCCTGCAGAATACCTACCGCAGTCTCTACCGTTTCCACATTCTTGACTACCATACTACGCTTGCCGTTCTGCTCACGCAAATTGCAGTAACGCGGATTCTTGCTCATGTAATCAATCACCTTGCCAAAAGCCGCACTTTGATAATAAGGACTTTCCTGATTACTGATAAAGAACAAAGTCATTCGTCCGGCTTTCAAGAATACTTTTTCCACCCCCAACCGTTTAGCCAATCTGCGCAAAGGTACGATACGCAGAAGTTCCAGCCCTTCGGAGGAACCTTTCCGAAACGGTCCTCCAACCGTGCCTTGAAAGCGAGCAGGTCCTTATCCAATTCCAATCCGTCCAGTTCACGATAAAGCAACATACGTTCGCTGCTGCTGGGGATATACTCATTAGGGAAAAGCAATTCCAAATCACTTTCCACCTGACATTCATCCACAAAGTTCTCGCCACTGATTTTCTCTTCTCCCGCTGCCTGCAACTCCTCTGCGTAAAGATCGGCAAACTCATCCTCTTTCAATTCCTTCACCGCTTCAGCCAATATCTTCTGATAAGTTTCATAGCCCAAATCGGCAATGAAACCACTCTGCTCCGCCCCCAGCATATTTCCTGCTCCACGGATATCCAAATCCTGCATGGCTATATGAATACCGCTGCCCAGATCACTGAAATTTTCAATGGCTTGAAGACGACGCTTTGCCTCAGGAGTCAGTGAAGTCAACGGAGGCGCCAACAAATAACAGAATGCTTTTTTATTGCTTCTTCCCACACGTCCACGCATCTGGTGCAAATCACTCAAGCCAAAATTCTGCGCCTGGTTGATGATAATCGTATTGGCATTCGGTATGTCAATGCCACTCTCGATAATGGTGGTTGCCAGCAGCACATCATAATCATAGTTCACAAAGTCGAAAATAATCTTTTCCAGCTTTTCGGGCTCCATCTGTCCATGACCTATGCAGACACGGCAATCGGGTATATTCCGCTTGATCATGGCTTCCAATTCTACCAGATTCTGTATGCGGTTATTGACAAAGAATACCTGTCCGTTACGGCTCATTTCAAAATTGATCGCTTCCGTTATGATATCTTCATTAAAGGTATGCACCTCTGTCTGAATGGGATAACGGTTGGGAGGCGGAGTCTGAATAACAGAAAGATCACGGGCGCCCATTAACGAGAACTGCAAAGTACGGGGGATGGGGGTAGCGGTCATAGTAAGTGTATCCACATTCACTTTCATCTGACGCAACTTCTCTTTCACACTTACTCCGAACTTCTGTTCCTCATCAATGATCAGCAATCCTAAATCTTTGAACTTAACGCTTTTACCGATGATTTTATGTGTACCGATCAAAATATTTATTTTTCCATCCGCCAGTTCTTTCACTATTCTGGAAACATCTTTCGTACTGCGGGCACGGCTCAAATAATCCACCTTACATGGAAAATCTTTCAACCGTTCGCTAAAAGTCTGAAAGTGCTGATAAGCTAAAACCGTAGTGGGAACCAGCACAGCCACCTGTTTGTTATCTGTCACAGCTTTGAAAGCGGCACGAATCGCTACTTCGGTCTTTCCGAATCCCACATCACCACACACTAAACGGTCCATAGGGCGATCGCTCTCCATATCGGCTTTGGCATCTTGGGTCGCCTTCAACTGATCGGGGGTATCCTCATAGATAAAGCTTGCCTCTAATTCATGTTGCATAAAACTGTCGGGACTATACGAAAATCCTTTTTCCTGTTTACGTTGCGAATACAGTTTGATCAGATCACGAGCTATATCTTTGATTTTACTCTTGGTACGCTCTTTCATTTTTTCCCACGCACCGGTTCCCAATTTGTTCAGGCGGGGAGTTTCTCCCTCCTTCCCTTTATACTTGGATATTTTATGCAGGGAATGAATGGAAACAAATACCACATCCTCATTCTGATAAGTAAGTTTAATCACTTCCTGAGTGGTATTTCCATTCGGAATGCGTACCAAACCGCCAAAACGACCTACACCATGATCTATATGTACCACAAAGTCACCCGGCTCAAACTGCTCAACTCTTTTAAGGTCAACGCCACCTTACCGCTACGCGCCTTGTCGCTACGAAGATTGTATTTATGGAAACGGTCAAAAATCTGATGGTCTGTAAAAAGCAGCTTTTCAATACATTATCTGTAAAGCCCTCATGTAAAGTCTTGTTGACCGGAATGAACGTGATATGATCACCACGCTCCTCAAAGATATCTTTCAGACGCTTTGCCTGCTTCTCACTATCGGTACATATATATAAGGTGTAACCTCGTTTCTGATAATCAGTGAATGAAGTGCTTACCAAATCAAAATTCTTATGAAAAATAGGCTGGACTGTCGTATCGAAAGCCAACGTAGCCTGTGGAGTTCCTGTAGGTTTGTTACCAAATTCAATCCGTTTGAATTCCAAAGCCCGTACTGTAAATTCCGCCCCGTCTATCAGCTTCAGTTCCAAATTCATCAGTTCCGTCTTCTCTCCCTCGTATGCGGCAAGCGCCTGAGGAGAGAGTGCCTCCTCCCGTACTACCTGTATTCTTTCACGTACCCAAAGAAAATCTTTCATTGCCAGAACTGTTTCCCGAGGAATGAATTCAAAGAAAGACACCCCGCTCTTGTCGGCGCATTCGTCAGCTCGGGCACGATGGCAATGCTCTGTTTCTTCTCTTTCGAAAGCTGGTTTTCCACTTCAAAAGTACGGATGCTGTCTACCTCGTCACCAAAAAAGTCAATACGGTAAGGATACTCGGAAGCAAAAGAGAAGACGTCAATAATACTACCGCGTACAGCATATTGCCCCGGTTCATAAACATAATCTACATGCTCGAATCCGTAACCGGACAGCACTTCCGTGATAAACTCTGTGTCCACATGCTCACCCACACCAAGTTTTAACGTCTTGTCCATCAGTACCTTTTGTGATACCACTTTCTCCGCCAACGCTTCAGGATAAGTCACCACACATAGCGGATCGCCTTTCTGTAAACGGCTCAACACTTCCGTACGCAGGATCTCATTGGCTGCATCTTTCTGCCCATATTTAACAGCCCGACGATACGAGGATGGAAAGAACAAAATATGCTCATCACCGTTCACCTGTGTCAGGTCATGATAAAAGTAACCCGCTTCCTCCAAGTCACCCAGTACAAATACAAATGTCTGTTTATTCTCTCTAAGAAAGGAGGAAACAAATAAAGCTGCCGCAGAAGCATATAATCCTCCCAGGAAAATAGTCCTCACTGAGGAATCTTCCAATAACGCAGCCAGTCCCTTAGTGTTAGGATGACCGGCATAAATACGTTGCAATTCCGAAATATCCATATCTTTTTTTAAGATGGGGACAAAATTAAAGAAATATCTGATTACTTCCTCCTTTTTTTGCCAACTATTCAAGATTTTCCTATTTTTGTACGCTAATATATAACCCCATGGAAACAAAAGCAATAAACACAAAATTGAAAGGACACGCACGTGTAGATGTAGCTGATGTGCTACGCGGACTGGCAGTGATGGGAATCATCATCCTGCACTCTATCGAACATTTTAATTTCTACTCATTTCCCGATACAGCCGGACAAAGTGCGTGGCTGAACTTCTCGGACAAAGCCATTTGGAACGGGTTATTCTTCATGTTCGGCGGAAAAGCATACGCCATATTCGCTTTACTTTTCGGTTTTAGTTTTTTTATTCAAGATGACAACCAACGCCTACGGGGCAATGATTTCCGTCTACGTTTTTGTTGGCGGTTAATTCTTCTTTTCCTGATAGGTAATATCAATGCCAGTTTTTTCACAGCGGAAGTGCTGGTCCTTTATTCTTTAGTAGGTTTCATCCTGCCACTGACTTGCCGGCTGAAAGACAAATGGATATTTGCATTGCATGTCTGCTATTAATCCAGCCATTGCCGCTTTATTATGTAATACGTGCCTGCCTCGATCCGGAATTTGTTACTCCGGCCATCCCCACCCGCAGCTTCTGGAATGCAACTTTTGCAGTGCAAAGCAATGGTAATTTTCTGGAAACCATCCGTGTCAATTTATGGGAAGGACAGTTGGCAAGCCTTGCCTGGGCCTGGGATCACGGACGGGTATTCCAAACAGCCGCCCTCTTCCTGCTCGGTATGCTGATAGGGCGCAAGGGACTTTTTTTGAAAGAGCACTTGAAGGTATGGAACAAGGTACTTGCAGGCTCACTCATCTCATTTTTCCCTTTATATGGTTGGGCAATATGCTACCAGACTTTATCACAAATAAATCCATTCTGACCCCTCTTTCACTAATCATCACCTCGCTTTCCAATTTTGCATTTATGCTGATTCTGGTATCCGGTGTCGTCTTCGCTTTTTATAAGACAAACTTACACGACGGATTAATGAAAATAACGCCATACGGAAAGATGAGCCTTACCAATTATATCACTCAAAGTATAGTAGGTTCCATGTTATACTACAACTGGGGATTTGCATTGCACAATCAGTTTGGTATCACAGCCAGCTGCCTGGCAGGAATAGTTTTCTTCATCTTGCAATTCTCTTTCTGCCGCTGGTGGATGAATCACCACTCTCACGGTCCGATGGAATATATATGGAAACGGGCAACCTGGCTGAAATAAGCAAGAACCGAAGTCTGCCCGCATTTGTTTATAAAAGACATACAAATAGAACTTTAAAATATGCGCGAAGAAATCATAAAACTATTAGACCAATATCGGTTAAAAGAAGCATTATCCCAAATGACAGGATATGCCACCCATACTTCCGACTGGCAATTAAAGAATGAGCTAGAAGCCCTGCAAACGTCATACGACCTGATGCTGCAATATACTTCAAAAGGGATGAAAGATCCCAATAAGGTAGAAATATACCATAAAATGTTGCGCACGGCATACGAACTGACCGACCGTATCCATATAGCCGTACAGGCAACACAAAATTATGGAGCCTATTATGACACAATGCGCACTTTTGTCCAAAGCCCTCCCCACAGCTATGCCGAATTACAAATGCAATTGGAGGCATATACAGAAGATATGGCTACAGCCCCATTGATATATACCACCGAGGCCAAAAGAAATGAAGAAATGGATGCCATGAGAAAACGTCACGAAACAGCCGTAGACGAATTATTTGAAAAAATATGGGTATCCACCCGGTGGAGTGAATCGGAATATGCTGAAGCGCAAATTTTGTTCAACTCACTATTGATCCAAGTCAACGACCTTTCCATAATGGTCAGCGCCGTCACCATGAGCCTGCTGCAAATATTCGACATCCGCAAGTTCATGTTTCTATTGAACGCCTATACCCATCAGGATACCATGCTGAATCAGCGGGCTATTGCAGGGATCGCACTAACATGCTACTATTATGAAAAGCGTATCCTTCAATACCCTGAAGCCGTGTCGCGCATAAATGAACTGAATGAAAATACCGAGTTCATCAAAAACCTGCATCATATCCAGATTCAATTATTGCAATCTTCCCGTGAAACCCGAAAGATAGACAAGAAAATGCGTGAAGAAATCATTCCCGAAATGATGAAAAATCCCAAACTTAATTTGGAAGGACTGGATGAAGATGCTGAAGATCATAATCCGGAATGGGAAGAATGGATTGACCGTTCAGGCATTACCGATAAATTGCGCGAATTAGGTGAACTGCAAATGTCCGGGGCGGATGTGTATATGAGTACCTTTTCACAGCTGAAACAATTCCCGTTTTTCCGCAAAATTTCTCACTGGTTCTATCCTTTTGACCCCCAATATCAGGATATCGCCAAATTATCTCTCGGAAATGACGAACAAAAAATCTCTCTGCTCAACATTTTGATGAACTCGGATGTATTCTGCAATTCCGACAAATACTCTTTTTGTTTTACCATGTTACAAATGCCGGAAAGCCAAAGAAATCTCATGCAGCAACAATTGAACGGACAACATGAGGCTTCTGAAGAACTGAAAGAACGTTTAAAAGAAATGTCACAATCAAAAGCTCGCGCTGAATTCGTGAGCCGGCAATATATTCATGACCTCTACCGTTTCTTCAAATTATGGTCAAGAAGACATGAAATACATGACATTTTTGAGGACACTCTAGACTTATGGAATAAAGAAACATTGTCTCAAGCCTTGTTGCACAAAGATTATATCAACAAGCTGGCAGATTACCTATTCACACACGACGACCTGACAGAAGCCGGGATTCTCTATGATAAATCAATTGAATTATACAATCGTAAAAATGCTGAATTATGGCAGAAAGCAGGTTTCATTTATCAGAAAATCGGTTCCTATAAAAAAGCGATAGATTATTACCTGCAATCAGATCTGCTGATCCCTGATAACGCATGGAATAACCGCCATTTGGCACAATGTTATAGAAAAGAAGGAAACTACCAACAAGCTTTGGAATATTATAATAAGGTGGAACAAGTACAGCCTGACAATCTGAATCTGACGCTACAAATAGGACAATGCCTGATGGCACTGGAACGATACGATGAAGCACTGGCTTATTTCTTCAAAGTGGAGTATCTGGATAAAAAGCCACAGAATGCCCGACGCGCCATCGGATGGTGTTCCTTCATTACCGGCAACCATCAACAAGCCAAGAAATATTACGACTTGCTGATATCCGAGCCCAAACCCATTATGGAAGACTGGATGAATGCAGGACATGTGTATTATATCCTGAATGAAACAGAAAAATCAATAGAATATTATCGCAAAGCCCAGGAACTATGCGACAGTCATGATGAGTTTATCCGTCTTTACCAAATAGATAAGAAAGACTTGATAAAGCAAGGCGCCAATGAAGTAGACTTGTTTATACTTCCCGATGAATTAATTTAAAGGATTATAAGATAAATCTATTCGGGATAGAAGTTTGGTATAATTATATAAAACTTCTATCCTGACCGGATTCTCATCATCCAGACGATAATTGGCATGCACATTATAAGTGCTTAAACCATGATTCATACAATATCCGATATCATTAGGTAAGGCTGTTCTATTCCTCAACTGCCCAAGATTCAATAAAAAATAGAAGAAACTATCCACCCCATCATAATCAATCACATAAGCCTGTAAATTCAAATTCGCCTGATAGTTAATGTTATTATCATAATTATAATAAGTATGACAACTAGACACACTATCATTTGCTTCAGTAAAAACAGTCATTACTTCCTTCAACCGTCCCAATTGATCAAAAACATATTTTCCTTGCACTTTTCTCAAGAAACGATAATCGGAAGTAGCACGATAATCAGAATTGATAAAAATAGTATCTCCTTTATAATCATAGACAGTCTGTTTATCAACTTCATAAACCTCCTCTTCTACCTTCAATATACAACGGGCCCTACTTTCCCTCGCCTTGCCTTTTCCTATTTGAAACGTAACATTGCAAAGCTTATTGCCGGTATTCAAACAATCCATCTGTCCGATTGTGATTTGGTCGCCCTCATACCTTACCGGGGTATCTCCATACTTTATAAGTTTACCATCACGATCATATTCCAATTTCAAAACTTGTTCTTCCTCTCCTGTCAAATCGGTGACCTTAGTCACATACATGTCAGCCATTTTTCTTACATCCTCCAACAACAAACAAGAGAATTAATAAAGAAATATATTTACAAACAACTTCATTTCATAAGTCAAGCATC
>ENA-OQCK01000377-OQCK01000377.1-human-gut-metagenome-genome-assembly--contig:-NODE-377-length-25243-cov-3.915233_pt1 | contig 25243 bp, 19 predicted proteins | sample MGYA00242498_ERZ504578 | MGnify/ENA primary metagenome ERZ504578 (study PRJEB26092, sample SAMD00036229) | human gut metagenome | host: Homo sapiens | study: EMG produced TPA metagenomics assembly of...
TTTGAAGTTTAAGTAGGTTTACGGGCAATCGGCATGCTTCGTAGTAAGGCTCAACAATCAGATGAACTTCACCGAACTGGCCTGCACCACCCGACTGCTTCTTATGGCGATAATCCGCACGGGCAGCTTTGGTAATCGTTTCGCGATACGGTATTCTCGGTTCTTCAAACTTGATTTGCAGTTTTTCATTGTTTTCCAGACGCCACTTCAAGGTACGCAAATGGAATTCACCTTGTCCGTGTACAATAGTCTGACGCAATTCTTTAGACTGGTCTATCACCCATGTCGGGTCTTCCTCTCGCATACGGTTCAAAGCAACCATCATCTTTTCTGTATCCGACTCGTTCAACGGCTTGATAGCACGTGAGTATTTGGAGTTCGGATATTTAATGAAGTTGAAACGGTTTTCAGAGCCCTTACCGTTCAATGTATTGCCGGTATGTACATCCTTCAGTTTCACTGTACAGCCGATGTCACCGGCTACCATTTCCTCTACCTTGATACGGTTGGCACCGGCACAAGCATAAATCTGCGCGATGCGTTCCTTGGAACCGCGGTCTGCATTGGTAAAATCATCACCTTCGTGCACTTTACCACTCATAACCTTGAAGTATTGAACATCACCGATATGCGGCTCAACGGCAGTCTTGAAGAAATACAAGGAAGTCGGTCCGTTAGAATCCGGCTTCACCACCTCACCGCGTGTATTGTGCACCGGTGGCATTTCGTCCACAAACGGCACCACATTACCCAGGAACTCCATCAGACGGCGTACACCCATATCCTTGCCGGCACAGACGCAGAATACCGGGAACATACCTCGTGAAGCCAGTCCCTTGCGGATACCTTCGCGCATTTCGTCTTCTGTCAAAGAGTCCTGCTCAAAGAATTTTTCCATCAGGCCTTCGTCATGTTCGGCTGCAGCTTCTACCAAAGCCTTGTGCAGTTCTGTAGCCTTTTCCATTTCTTCGGCCGGAATTTCTTCAATAATGGGAGCGCCACCTTCGGTCCCCACGAATATTTTTTCATCAAAAGTACATCGATCAACGAATTGAAGTTCGGTCCGGTAGCCAGCGGATATTGCACGGGCACCACCTTCGGACCGTATATGGTTTGCAACTGCTCAAGCACCATATCATAATCGCACTTTTCATTATCGAGCTGGTTTACCAGGAAAATAACCGGTTTGCCCAGTTTCTCGGTGTAGCGGAAATGGTTCTGCGTACCTACCTCGGGACCGTATTGCCCGTTCAGCAGCAGAATGGCAGTATCTGTAACGTTGAGCGCCGTCATGGCAGCCCCTACAAAGTCATCACTACCCGGGCAGTCAATGATATTCAGTTTCTTGCCGTTCCACTCCACATGGAAAACGGTGGAAAACACAGAATAGCCGTATTCCTGCTCCACCGGGAAGTAATCGCTGACTGTATTCTTGGCAGTAATCCTGCCGCGACGTTTTATAATACCACTCTCAAAGAGCAGCGCTCCGTGAGAGTGGTTTTACCCGAGCCGTCATTGCCAAGGAGGGCAATGTTCTTAATTTCATTCGTCTGATATACTTTCATGATATATTAAGATTTTAAGTGAATAACCTGACATACGATGATGCCGTTAACTTTTTGTGAGGCGCAAATTAGGCATTAATTCAAAGAAAAGCAACATCGGGAAGCATGTTATATAACACACTTCCTCCACCAACAAAGAATATAATGTTCTTCTGCCAATAAACTGCCCGAATTCACAAGTCATCCAACTTCTTGGACGGCTTAAATATTTCTTATAACTTTGCAGGAAAAAGAATCCCCCCCGAAAACCATGAACAAACTACTGTTAACAACACTGCTCGTTCTATGTCCATATTTGGCAATGGGACAGTCCAACCCAAAAACAACCAGGAAAGCCCCTCTCATCGGCATTTCCTGCTCACATCCGGGCCGAAGCTCATCCACACAGATGACGTATACCGAGTCTGTAATCCAGGCAGGTGGAACACCTATACTGATTTCCATCACTACCGATAGCCTTATCTTGACAGACATTGCCAACCGGCTGGACGGTATCATTCTGATAGGAGGAGGAGACATCCACCCTTCCTATTTCAATGAATCGCCCATCGAACAGCTGGGAGAGGTGGACTCCCTGCGTGATGTATACGACATGGCACTCATCCGCCTGGCTACCCGGCGTAACATTCCGATGTTTGGCATCTGCCGGGGAGAACAGTTAATCAATGTAGCTTTCGGCGGAACCCTTTATCAGGATATCCCTACCCAGCATCCCGACACCACTGTCTGCCACCAGCAGCAGGAACCGAGCAGTATACCAACTCATACCGTCCACCTCACTCCCGGTTCTGCCATGCATCCATAACCGGACAGACACAACTTTTCACCAATACTCACCATCACCAGGCGGTCAAGCAAGTTGCCCCGGGATTCAGCGTAACGGGTTGGTCGTCAGACAGTATTCCCGAAGCTATAGAGTCTTCCCACGAATATCCGATATGGGGTGTGCAATTCCATCCCGAAGCTCTGGCTACGGCAGGCGACAGCATCTCTGCCAGATTCTTCTATTTTCTGGTTCAAAAGGCAGCTACCTACCGGCATGCCAAAGAGATTCATCGCCGCATCCTCTCCCTCGACACGCATACAGACACCCCACTTGATTTTGACGTTTCCTATAATATAGGTACGCGCGAAAAAACGCAGGTTTGCCTGCCCAAGATGCGAGAAGGAAAATTGGATGGACAATACCTGGCATGCTGGGTGCGTCAAGGCCCGTGCGATGAAGAGAACAGTCTGAAAGCCATTGACCGAGTGGATGAGTTGATACGCCACATCTACCGACAAGTGGAGATGAACGGGGAGCAATGTGCCATAGCCCGCACGCCCGATGATTTGTCCAGGCTCAAGACCGAAGGAAAGAAAGCCTTTTATATTGGCATCGAAAACGGATACGGCATCGGCAAGGATTTGAAGAATATCACCCGTTTCCATGATGCAGGCGTTACCTACATCACCCTTTGCCACACCCGCAACAATGACATCTGCGACAGTTCTTCGGACACGACTGCCCGTTGGAACGGCTTAAGTCCTTACGGTAGAAAAGTGGTGAAAGAAATGAACCGGCTGGGAATAATGATAGACCTTTCCCATGCAGCCGAAAGCACCTTCTGGGATGTACTGAAATATTCAAAAGCACCGGTCATAGTCTCCCACTCCTCTGCAAGCGCCATCTACAGACACGACCGCAATCTGACCGACGAACAGCTACGCGCTTGCCGCACATGGCGGTGTGGCTCAAGCCTGCCTGGTAGACGAGTTTCTGAACCGGATGCCAAGAAAACCAACCTTACGGACTTCATGAAACACCTGCTGCACATGGTTGAAGTGGCAGGCATAGACCACGTGGCATTGGCTCGGACTTCGACGGTGGAGGCGGGGTCAAAGGATGCAATGGGGACAATGATTTCATCAATATCACCGTCCGTCTGCTGGAACATGGATTTACAGAAACAGACATCGCCAAGATATGGGGTGGAAATTTCTCCGGGTGATGAAACAAGTACAAACCAAATAGAAAAGACCGAAAAACATCACAAAAAGGAGAGATTAGAGCTATAATCTCTCCTTTTTGACACATTTACATACCCTCCATTTCTCAACTTTCGCATATCTTTGCCCAAAACATAAACGATTTATTAATTATCTAATACCGAATTCTTAAATGAAAAGGAAAATTATTTGGAGTTTTGCATTGCTGGCCTGCCTTTGCTGCCTGCCATCTGCAAAAACAAAAGCACAAACGAAAAATGCCGCAATCATACCCGGGGAAGTATGGAAAGACACCGACGGCAATCCCATCAACGCCCATGGCGGCGGCCTTCTTTACCACGAAGGGACCTACTATTGGTATGGCGAATACAAAAAAGGGGAAACCATCCTGCCCGAATGGTACGTGGGAATGCTACCGCACCGACGTAACCGGTGTCAGCTGCTACTCTTCAAAAGACCTGCTGAACTGGAAGTTCGAGGGTATTGTACTTCCTGCCGTGAAAGATGACGAGAAACACGACCTGCACCCCAGCAAGGTGTTGGAACGTCCCAAAGTGATTTACAACGAAAAGACAAAGAAATTCGTCATGTGGGCGCATGTGGAAAGCGCGACTACAGTAAGGCATGTGCCGGCGTAGCGGTCAGCGATTCTCCTACCGGGACATTCACCTATGTAGGCAGCTTCCGTCCCAACGGTGCGATGAGCCGCGACCAAACAGTGTTCGTTGATGATAACGGCAAGGCATATCAGTTCTACTCGTCGGAAAACAACGCTACCTTATATATAAGCGAACTAACGGATGACTACCTGAAGCCCACTGGTCGCTATACACGCAATTTCGTGAAGCAAAGCCGCGAAGCACCCGCCGTATTCAAGTATAACGGCAAGTACTATATGCTCTCTTCCGGTTGTACCGGCTGGGATCCCAATGTTGCCGAACTGGCTGTGGCCGACTCCATCATGGGGCAATGGACTACCATCGGCAATCCGTGTACCGGTCCTGATGCAGATAAGACCTTCTATGCACAAAGCACTTACGTGCAGCAAGTATACGGAAAAGGAAATGCCTACATTGCCATGTTCGACCGCTGGAAAAAGAAAAACCTTGAGGACTCACGCTACGTATGGCTCCCGCTTGAATTCGGCAAGGACGGCACAATCGCGATACCCTGGCGCGACAGCTGGGACCCGCGTACCCAATGGGAAGGACAAGGCGACTTCTCTGCCGGCAAAGGAACATTCCTATTGAATGGCAAGCCGTTTGTCATCAAAGCCGCAGAGCTGCACTATCCACGTATCCCCAAAGCCTATTGGGACCAACGCATCAAGCTATGCAAGGCACTGGGCATGAACACCATCTGCCTTTATGTATTCTGGAACTCCCACGAGTCTCAGCCGGGAGTGTTCGACTTCACCGGACAGAATGACCTGGCGGAATTCTGCCGCCTATGCCAGCAGAACGACATGTATGTCATCCTGCGCCCGGGACCGTATGTCTGTGCCGAATGGGAAATGGGCGGACTGCCCTGGTGGTTACTCAAGAAAAAAGATATCCGCCTGCGCGAATCCGACCCCTACTTTATGGAGCGTGTAGGTATCTTCGAAAAAGCCGTTGCCGAGCAGGTAGCCGGTATGACCATACAGAACGGAGGTCCCATCATCATGGTACAAGTAGAGAACGAATACGGCTCCTACGGGGAAGACAAAGCTACGTATCGCAAATCCGCGACATCGTACGCGCCAACTACCCCGGCGTAGCACTGTTCCAATGCGACTGGGCGTCCAACTTCACCAAGAACGGACTCCACGACCTGGTATGGACCATGAACTTCGGTACAGGAGCCAACATCGACCAACAGTTTGCACCGCTGAAGAAACTCCGTCCTGATAGCCCGCTGATGTGCTCCGAATTCTGGAGCGGCTGGTTCGACAAGTGGGGAGCCAACCACGAAACCCGTCCGGCTGCCGACATGATTGCCGGCATTGACGAGATGTTGTCCAAAGGCATCTCCTTCAGCCTCTACATGACCCACGGAGGGACCAACTGGGGACACTGGGCAGGAGCCAACTCACCCGGATTCGCCCCTGACGTAACCTCTTACGACTACGACGCCCCCATCAGCGAATCGGGACAGACCACTCCCAAATACTGGGAATTGCGAAAAGCATTGTCCAAATACATGAACGGCGAGAAGCAGGCTAAAGTTCCCGCTTTAATCAAGCCCATCCGTATTCCGTCTTTCCAATTTACAGAGATGGCTCCTTTGTTCGACAATCTTCCTGCTGCCAAGAAAGACCGCAATATCCGTACCATGGAGGAATATAACCAGGGATTCGGAAGTATTCTCTACCGCACCACACTGCCCGAGATGAAAACCCCGTCCCTGCTCACTGTGAACGATGCGCACGATTATGCCCAAGTTTTCCTGGATGGCAAATACATCGGCAAACTGGACCGCCGCAACGGTGAAAAGCAACTGGAATTCCCCGCCTGCCCCAAAGGTGCACGCCTCGACATTCTGGTAGAAGCCATGGGCCGCATCAACTTTGGACGTGCCATCAAGGACTTCAAGGGTATCACCCAAAGCGTAGAACTTACCGTAGACATCGACGGCCGTCCTTTCACCTGCAACCTGAAGGATTGGGAAGTCTATAATCTCGAAGATACATACGATTTCTATAAGAACATGAAGTTCCAGCCCATCGGCTCACTGAAAGATGAGTTAGGACAACGCATTCCGGGTTGCTACCGTGCCACCTTTAAGGTGAACAAGCCCAGCGACACATTCCTAAACTTCGAGACTTGGGGCAAGGGACTTGTCTACGTCAACGGGCACGCCATGGGACGCATTTGGGAAATCGGCCCGCAACAGACCCTCTACATCCCAGGATGCTGGTTGAAGAAAGGTGAGAATGAAGTGATTGTCTTCGACATCATCGGTCCCAAAGAAGTTAAGTCCGAAGGACTGAGCGAGCCATTACTGGACCAGTTGCTCGTCACCAAACCGCTGACGCACCGCAATGAGGGTGAAAATCTCGACTTGTCCGGTGAGCAGCCCGTCCTCTCCGGCAGCTTCAATCCCGCAACGGTTGGCAGGAACGCAAATTCGACCAACCCGTCACCGGACGTTATGTCTGCCTGGAAGCCTTGAGTGCACAAGATGGAAAAGACCTGGCTTGCATTGCCGAAATGTATCTGCTGGATGAGAATGGGGAACGTCTGTCACGCGAACCCTGGATTGTCAATTATGCCGACAGCGAAGACGTATCCCACGTCAACTGTTCTGCGGACAAAATCTTCGACCTCCAGGAATCAACCTATTGGAGCACAACAAAAGACACTCCATACCCGCATTCTGTCGTGATTGACTTGGGTAGTACCCGCACCCTGACCGGCATACAATATCTACCCAGAATGGAAAGCGAGGTACCGGGTGGAATCAAAGACTTCAAGGTTTAACGTAAAATCCAAGCTTTCAACTATTAAGCCGGATTTACAACACTAATAGATTCTTTAGACACGGATTACATGAAAATCATGGATAATAAATGAAGAATATCCATGATTTTTCGCGTAATCCATGCCTAACTTAAAATCAATCAAACAGATTTTCCGTACAATTCATCGTCTACCACAGCCAGCATTCCCTCCACTTGAGCCAATGCCAGCATACGGCCATGAAAAGAATAACCTGCATTGTACCCTTTATCCTCGTCGCCCAACATCATGCGACCGTGGTCCACACGCATCGGCAATCCCGGATTTTCTTTCTCAAAGATACGAATCAAATCAATGAGGTGTCCCCTTCCCTCCAGATGGGAACTTTCGATAAAGTTTCCACCGGTATTGCCTTCGTACTGCGCAAATGCACAAAGTGGGTACGCCTGGCAAACTTCCTTGCCAGTTCACGGGTATCATTCTGTTCACCCGCACTCAATGAACCGGCGCAAAAAGTCAGGCCATTATGGGGATTGTCCACTGCACTCAGTATCCAGGCAATATCTGCCTCTCTGTCACAATGCGCGGCAACCCCAATACCTGAAAAGGAGGGTCATCGGGGTGTACACACATATTCACCCCATATTCCTCGCATACCGGCATGATGGCAGACAAGAAATAACGCATATTCTCGCGCAGAGCCTCCCGGTCTATCCCTTTGTATAGCGCCAGCAAACGTTTGAACAGGGTTACCGGCTCCTTGTCACCTTCCTTGATGTTGCCATTTACGAATCCTTGTGTCTTTACGATAATCGTATCTACAGCTCTGCCTTTTCAGACTCCGTAATCACCTTATCCAGTTCTGCCACCTTGTCCAGCTCTTCCGGAGAATAATCGGCTTCCGCATTCTCCCGTTCCAATATCTTCAGGTCGAAGTAGGCAAAACGGATTCTGTCGAAATAAAGAGAAGATGTCCCGTCTTCCCAGGGATGTTGTAAGTCCGTGCGAATCCAGTCAATCACCGGCATGAAGTTGTAACATACCGTCCGGATGCCTGCCTTGCCGAGATTGGCAAGGCTTATCTTGTAGTTCTCTATCAATCGGTCACGCTCACTCCCCGCATATTTGACAGCCTCGCACACCGGCAGACTTTCTACTACAGACCAGCGCAATCCGAAGGATTCAATATAATCCCTCAAATCTTCAATGGCTTCCAACGTCCATATTTCACCGTTGGGAACTTCATGCAAGGCAGTGACAACGCCTTCCACTCCTATCTGTTGCAACATGGCAAGGGTTATCTTGTCTTTCTTGCCAAACCATCTCCAAGTCTTTTCCATTCTTTATTATTAATTTTCTTGTTTTTCAGGCGTTCAAACCACCCGTTACCTTTTTGCAAAAGTAAGAAAGAATATGAGAACTGTCCATTCTGAATGGATAGATTTGTTTGTTCGCAATGAAAACAATATCTTAGCACTTCATTACATATATTAATTACGCTTATGCAAGACTTTATAAACGGACGTTGCGGCTGGTGCGGAACCGACGAGCTGTATGTGAAATACCACGATGAAGAGTGGGGAAAACCGGTAACAGACGACAAGACACTATTCGAGTTTCTTGTATTGGAAAGTGCCCAGGCGGGACTGAGCTGGATAACCATCCTCAAAAAGCGGGAAGGCTACCGCAAAGCCTTTTGCAATTTCGATGCCACGCAAGTGGCGCAAATGACCAACGAAGACGTGGAACGGCTGATGCACTTTGACGGCATCGTGAAAAACCGTCTGAAAATCAAATCGACCATCACCAATGCAAGGCAGTTTCTTGCCATACAGAAAGAATTCGGCAGCTTTTACAACTATACGCTATCCTTCTTCCCCGACCGGAACCCCATTATCAATCATTTTCAGTCATTGAGTGAGATTCCGGTATCATCTCCCGAATCAGATGCCATGAGCAAAGACATGAAAAAACGGGGATTCAAGTTCTTCGGCTCTACCATTTGCTATGCCCATCTGCAAGCTTCCGGGTTTATCAACGACCATCTGACAGATTGCATTTGCCGGAAAGGGTAAGATAAGGCATCCCCTCTTCATCAAACCGGACCGGAATCCAAAGATATTCCGAATACATCAGGCTCTTGGGCCGCCAAATATCGGCCATGAAAAGGTAGCGGTTACCGGGAAGCTGCAATACGTAAGTGCTTTGACCGCCGAAAGTCTTATCACTTCCCTCACCCGACAAGGGTTGGGATGCTGTGTCCACGGTCCCCAGATGAAAGGAGCCGAGAACAGACGCGCCGCATTGGGCGCCCAGCCGGTACAACCGGAAGTTATCATCCAGTAAGTGCATCTTTCTTGAAGATGGCCGGTGCCTCATTGTGTCCCCCCGGAAAGAGACGGACATATTTTCCGGAATGTCCTTGATAGTCATCTGTCAGTTCGGCTATTTGCAAGGTCAGATTCTCTTCCGAAGAGTAGATATGATAAGCTATCCCATCATCGTCAACATACAATGTCATGTCACGGGACATCTGTCCGCCCTCCAAGTCACGCTTCACGAATAACCCCTTATTTACAGCCTCTCTCCACTCGGGTGTCCACCATTCTTCAAACTGTTCCATATTCCACTGCATGTCCCGTTCTTCCTCCGTCATATTCAGCGGAAATATTCCAGGGCAGACACGACTCGAAGAAACAAAACGATAAGGTCCCGTCGGAGAATCACTGACAGCCACTCCCGCACGGCAGCCTCATAGCCTTTACCCTTCAGCTCCAAATGAAACCACATGACAAATTTCTTCGTCCTTTTGTTGTAAATCACCTTGGGACGTTCCATAATACAGCCTTTCTCTATTTCATTGCCCGCTTCTTCCGATACAGACAAGGCCACCCCCTCGTATCTCCAGTTACATAAATCGGTAGAAGAGTAGCAAGTTACTCCCACTTCCGTAGAGAATCCCTTTGCCGGACGGTGTTCACCGAACCAATAATATTTACTGTCAAATAACAGTATACCACCACCGTGTGCATTAATATACTCCCCGTTTACATCGTTCCACACTCCGGCCGGAACCATTTCGTCCTTTCCCTTTAAGGTGAAATCATTTTGTGCCTGTAGGCCGGTGATTGACGCTACGATAACCAACCATGCCCCTAAAAACTTGAAATTAAAATTAGTCATACTCTGTCTTGTTTCTATTTATAAAGAAGGGAGCAGGACGCCTTCTCACCGGAAAGTGTATCCTACCCCCTAAATCAAATACCTATTGAAAAATGACCTTTATTTCTCAGCCGGCTGGTCAGCTACCACCGGCCAATAAGGATTCTGGTAAAGAATGGAAGTCGATACATCCGCTCCCGAAGTGGCTGTCAACTGGAATTGCTTGATCATGATAGGATTCAAATAGTGTGCCATCTTCCAAGTACAGCCGTTATAGGCAGACTGGTTGCTGCTTCTCTCGAACGGACGGAGATACTCACTCTTGTCTTTCGATGAGACATTAGCCTTGTCTGTCCCGTCAGCAACCAAAATGGATTTTCCATTATCATCCAGATACCAGTCCTCCATCGGAGTATTCCACAAATGCATACCTTCCAGATGGCTGGGAGCAGTCATCAGTTGGTCCATAGAACGCCAACGGCACAAGTCCATGTAGCGAAGACCTTCAGCCAGGAACTCGCAACGACGTTCACGACGGATATTATACAGAGTCTTGTCAGAGATGACACTTCCACCCGTATAGGCTCCCCAATCATTTTCAGCCTCCTTGCTCATGTCCGTTGCAGCGATAGTCTTGTCAAAATCAGTACTGATGCCGGCACGTTGACGAAGTACAGTCCAATATTCACGAGCCGTAGCATCCAGCGTTCCATTGAGCAGATAACTTGCTTCCATATAATTCAGCAGAGCCTCAGCCGCACGGAAACATACAGCTGCCGTATAACCACCGCCATTGGCATAATACTTACGGTTGAATGAACCACCCTTGCGCAATGCATAGCCGGTAGCATAGCCACGCTCACCGTCACCACTCGTAATGGCCGGATAGGGCTCTTCCATCACAACTTCCGTACCTTCATTATTATCAACTTCAAAAAGGATGTTCTTCTGTCCCGGTTCTTTCAGGAAGATACTGAGACGCGGGTCACGGTTTACACGTACATCAGCAACCGTCTTGTCGCCCATATAATAGCCGTCACCATCCGCATAAGAACCGTGAGCATAAACCGGAGTACCATCCTTCATCAGGAAATTCTGTACGAATCCACGGGTCAGACCGATACGGTAATTACCACGTCCGGCAGCGGCATTGATGTTATGAGTAGAGAGTCCGCGGGCATACTGGCGCCACAACAGTACTTCCTTCACATCCGAAAGGTCTTCTTGTGCAAACATATCAAAGTAAGGATTTGACGGGTCATCAGCTGATTGTTGCAACACACCGGTATTCTCCGTCAAACTCCCTTTGTATTTATCTGCTACAAGTTTGGAAGCCTCTACGGCCTGTTCCAAGAAGTACTTCACTTCATTATCAATGTTTCCGCTCGGATACTGATAATTGTTGTGAAGAGATGCCCCCGGCCAGCCTTCTCCACCAGGTACGAATGCCGTACCCTTGAAATTCTGCAACCAAGTAGCCTCGAACAGTGCCACACGTGACTTAACCAGCATCGCAACATCCTTATTGATACGGGTCGTCGCCATATCGACATCACTCATATAGGCATAAGCCTTGTCAAGATCGGAAATGATGAAACGTGCCACTTCATTACGCGGAAAACGTTTGCTGGCTTCACGGAGAGCTTCCATCTCATCGGCAAGCGGTTGGTTGATAATCGGGAAGTCGCCGAACAACTGGAGCTTCTTAAAGTACTCGTAAGCACGCAGGAAGTACATTTCTCCGATATAGTGCTTGATGGTGGCTACACTCCCGGAAATTGTATTTTGTGAACCGCTCATGTCCTCACCGAATTTGGGAAGTGCTTCAGACAAAAAGAAATTAATACGATAGATGCGTTCGAACTTCCAATTGTCACTTTCGCTATGAGGTACTTTCCAGCGATCCTGGGTATAGCGGTCATTGGCATTCACCTCTATCTGGTTATCGGTTCCTTTGTCTTCACCGAAGATGCCATAAGTCCACTGGCCGAATGACGGAAGGACATTGGGATATTCATCATTCAGATTGGCTTCCAACTGGGCCGCAGTGGAGTAATAGGTTTCGGGAGAAATGCTTGACATCGGCTCTCTGTCCAGAAAATCATCGCAGGAAGTCGTTCCGGCAATCACTGCCATTGCCATGAACGCTTTTACAATATATCTATAATTCGATTTCATAATATTCTTCATTATTTATGGGATTAAAGTGATACGCTAAGTCCAAAAGACCAAGTTCTTGAAAGCGGGTATGCATTACCGGCACTCTTGATAGGTGCAGAAGCATTGCTGTCCGTGTTACCACCGCTGATGGTTTCGGGATCGAACAACTTGCTCAGTTTGGTTCCCGTCCACAGATTCTCGCCCGATACGAAGATGCGGCAGTTGGTGATACCGATTTTGCGAATCATGGAAGCAGGCAATGTGTAGCCAAGCTGGAAGTTCTTCAAACGGATATAAGACGCATCCTGCAGATAGCGGGTTTGGGTTTCCTGGTTCTGGGTACTGTCAAATCTCGGACGCGCATAGTATGAATTGACATTGGCGGCAATCTCATGACCGGCCAGCCCGACGTTCATCACGGAAGTAATCTTCGTGTTCCTTCAAACCGGTTGACCACCACATACCCCATTGGCCAACGCCCCAGAAGATATTGGAACCCTGCCAGTAGTCACGCTTCATCACTCCCTGGAAGAAGAGGCGAACATCAAATCCCTTGTAATTGGCATTCAAGTCAAGACCGAAATGATAACGGGGAGTATTGTTGCCTATCACCTTCAAATCACCGTGGTCCTCCAAAGTCTGTGCACCTTTGGTGATGCCCGGTTTTCCATCCTGGTCGGCATACATGATGTCACCGGCAGTCCAAACGCCGGAACCGATGGCACTTTGTCCGCCCACTTTATTCAGATGCGCCTGCATCTCATCATCTGTCTTGGCAATTCCCACGGTTTCAAAGCCCCAGATTTCACCAATCTCGCGGCCTGCGATATAAGTATTGATTGAGTTTGTCGGGTTACCCGGGTATCTGTCTATATAAGTACGTGCATCAGAAACATTGAACTTAATGCCATAGCCCATACCGAAGTTGGTGCGGTCCTGCCATCCGATGGTAAGTTCCCAACCCTTCGTCTTCAAGTCACAGTTATTGGTCTTGGGAGTCGCAATACCCAATGTAGCGGGCAACTCTACAGACGGACCTACCATATTGTCCGTATAACGGATATAAGCATCGAATGACCCGGTCAGACGGTTGTTGAACAGCCCCCAGTCAAGACCGATATTCCAGGTACGCACTTTCTCCCAAGTCAAGGCTGTACTGATAAGGTCGCCTACATAAGCAGTGTTTGGTTTCAGTCCATTCTGCAGCCAGCTTCCGTTTGCCTGCTTCAATGTCATGGCACGATAAGTAGGATACCAGCCGTTTGTATTCATATTCCCCAGTTCACCATAAGAGAAACGGAACTTCAACTGATTGCAAACATCCGCAAAATCTTCCCAGAAGTTTTCCTGGGCAATGTTCCAACCCAAAGAGAAGGAGGGAGACAACTGCCAACGATTGCCACGGCGGAAGCGGGAGGTACCATCATAGCGCAAATTGGCCTCTGCCAGATAACGACCTTTATAATCATAGTTCAAGCGGCCAAAGAAACCCGCTGTGGCCCACTCATTACGATAGCCACCCACCTCGGGCACCTTATCCTTACCGGCGCCGTCAATATTCGAAATCAAGTCCAGTTCCGGAAGGTCTTCCACCTGCAAACCATATCCTTTGGCACTAAAAAACTTCTGGCGCATTTCTTCGGACTGAAAACCACCCATTACCTTAAAATTATGATCATCATTGATAGCAAGAGAATAAGTGGAGTAAATATTCCAGTTCATGTAGCTCTCTTTCTTGTAGTCTTGATAGAGACTTGAGGTTCCTTGCGTATCCACAATATTTCCACTCACATCGTGGTTATAGTAAGGAAGTCCGGTTTCACGTGTATCTATAGAATTGGTACTATAGTTGAACTCAACATTGGTAATCCAATTCTTCACGGGTTCGAATACCAAGCTTGCTTGATGATAAACCTTATCTGTCTGCACATCGCGCTCACCACCCAATGCAAGTGACATCGCCGGCGTATCGGCATTACCATTAAAATAATAGCCGTTTTCATCATAAACCGGAAGATTAGCCAAGTCTGACGGCCGATTCTCTCATACAAACCGCCACCAAAATTGGTAGGACGGCCAAGGTCTTGACGGACATAACGCAAGCTGTAATTGAACTTCAACCATTTGGTCAGCTCGGCACCAAATTTGGCAGTAGCATTATAGCGCTTCAAGTCATCGGAACCATGACGGAGCAAACCATTCTGATCCAGATAGCCCAATGAAGCATAATAATTGAACTTGTCACCACCACCGCTTACACTGAAATTATGTTCTTGCGAGAAGGAAGAGCCCTTGTAGATTTCGGAAAACCAGTCAGTATTGGCATACGCCGTAGTAAACGGGTCGCCTGCCGGTTTACCCCATACATTGCCATCAGTAGCAAACCGCCACGATTAGTACCTCCCGCAGCCTGGAAGTCAAGCATCTGCTGCATCACTGTATCAGAGAACTGGGCATTGTCCTGACCGTTGCGTGCAGCCTCATTGAAGTAGTTGGCAAAGGTATAGGAGTCCATCATCTCCGGCAGATTCACCGGACTGTTGAAGCGGAAGCTGTTGTTGTAGTTGATAGTCGGCTTGCCCGATTTGCCTTTCTTGGTAGTCACCAAGATAACACCGAACGGTGCACGCGACCCATAAATAGAGGAAGCGGCAGCATCCTTCAATACAGAAATATTCTCGATGTCCTGCGGATTCACCGTATTGATGTCACCTTCCATACCGTCAATCAAAATCAGCGGACTTCCGCTTGAGCCGTCACCGATGGTACCGTTGCCACGGATATTGATGGACATATTCTTGTCCAGTTCACCGGTATTGGTCGTAATCTGCAAGCCCGGTACCAAGCCTGCAATGCCTGCGTGGCATTCGCTACCGGACGTGCTTCAATTTCCTTCGCCGTAGCCAGCCCCACAGAACCTGTCAGGTTCACCTTCTTCTGCGTGCCGAAACCTACCACTACCACCTCGTCCAGCATTTCGCTGTCTTCTTTCAGAGTCACAGTAAAGGATGTTTTTCCAGCCACCGGCAGCTCTACCGTCTTATAACCGATAAAGCTGATTGTCAAAGTGGCATCCGAAGGGACTTTCAAAGAGAAATTACCGTCAATGTCGGTAATTGTTCCATTCGTCGCATTCCCTTTCTCCACTACACTGGCGCCAATCACCGGTCCCATCGCATCATTAACCACACCTTTTACATTGATTGTCGAACTCTGTGCGTTCAAGAACTGAACATTCAACAGAAGGGCCATACAAATGGCCAAAGTGACATACACTTTCAGCCCGAGTCCTTCAAAGAATCTCTGTCTTTTCATTGTATAAACTTTAAGATTAAACATTAATTGTTTCACTTTCACTCTTCATTTTAACCGTGAAAACAATGGCAAATGTAGGCGAATGCTGATAGGAAGACCTCCAATAATGCTTCTACGAGGTAGAATTTTAGTTATTCGACCTAATTGAAGCATAATTTGACTTGATCTATGACTGTATGAAGCGTTCCTGATATTCCGTCGCAACATGCCGAATTCCTTTTTGAAACAAGAACTGAAATATTTCGGGTCATTAAAACCGACGCATACGCCAGATCGGAAACACGCACAGAACTCCCCTTCTCCTCCATAATGCGGCAGGCCGCTTTCAGACGGATGTTACGGATAAAGGCAGAAGTATTCAGTCCCGTCAGGGATTTCAGTTTCTTGTAAAGGGTGGACTTGCTGGTGCCCATTTCCTCCACAAACTGGGGCTGGTCGAAGTCTGAATCTTCCAGATGGCGGTTTACGCAGTCAATGGCACGCTGCATGAAGTCCTCATCAATGCTGGTATAGTCCAGTTCCTTGATTTCGAACACCAGTTGGTTCTTAAAGTCATGCGCCTTGCGTTCTTTGTATTTCAGCAGATTGCGGATGCGTGCATGCAGCACGGCCAGGTTGAACGGTTTACTGATAAAGGCATCCGCCCCCACTTCATAAGCTTCGGCACGGTCTTCCTCCTTGTTCTTGGCTGTCAGAAGAATCACGGGAATATGACTGAGTTCCAACTTGTTCTTCACATACCTGCAAAACTCGATGCCGTCCATTACGGGCATCATCACGTCCGAAACAATCAGGTCAATATCCTCATTGTCAAGCACAGTCACAGCCTCCTGACCGTTTTCGGCCGTATGGACATTGTATTCACGTTTCAGCAGCCGGACCATTAACTGCAAAAGCTCCTCATTGTCCTCCACCACCAGTATGGTATGCGCTTTGGGCTTTTCAGCAACCACATTCTCCGCATTCTCCTCTTCAAGATAGGTAACGGTTTTCTGTACCGGAAGTACAGCTTCCTCATCAATCTGTTCTTCCTTAAAGTAAGAGCGGTCTACGGGCAAGGTCACGATGAATTCCGTTCCCCGGCCTTCCTCGCTCTCCACTTCAATGCTTCCTCCATGCAGCTCCACCAAGTCCTTTACCAAAGAAAGGCCGATGCCCGTACCAATGGTGTTGAACTTCCGGTAATCCCCCTCGTAGAACCGCTTGAAGAGGCTCTTCTGCTTGTCCTTTGAAATGCCACTGCCATTATCCTTTACATGCAACCGGACGAAGTCCCTGTCTTCGGCATACATCAGCGTGACTTGTATATAGCCACCCTCCTTATTATATTTGGCGGCATTGGAAAGCAGGTTGTAGAGAATCTTGTCCAGCTTGTCCGTATCAAAATAACCGATAATCGACTCCGGATTACAGAGTACGGAGAAATGTATCTTGCGCTTTTTGACAAGCGGCAGGAAAGATTCGGCTTCATTTTTCACAAACGCCGCCACATCTCCTGGAGAGACACGCAACTTCAGATTGCCGGTTTCTGCTTTACGAAATTCAAGAATCTGCTGCAACAGACGGATGAGCCTGCTGATATTGCTACCCATTACCGTATAAAGGTCGTCATGCCCGGGAAACCGCATCTTCAACTCATCGACGGTAGCCGAGATAATGGTCAGCGGAGTCAGCAGTTCATGCGTGATATTTGTAAAGAACTGCAATTTGGCATGATTCAGTTCTTCCAGTTTGGACTTCTCCATCTCCCGAAGATGCAGCTCATTACGCAGCTGCATCCTGTTCTTTGCTGTCCGGAGAATGAAGCAGACAATAGCTGCCCCTATCAGTGCATAAATGATATAAGCCCACCATGTAGCCCAGAACGGTGGCAATACCACCACCTCAAGTTCACGGATTTCCTGACTCCAAATGCCATTTTCATTGGTGGCTTTCAGACGGAACCGATAAGTACCGCTCTTCAAATTATTATAATAGGCAAAACGGCGGTTGGCATCCGTATATTGCCAATCCTTGTCAAAACCTACAAGCTGATAAGCATACCGATTTAAACCGGGATTCTTATAAGTAAGAGATGCGAATTCAATACTGAAATTATTATATCCGTAAGGCAGATCTAACTTCCGCGTAAACGAAGGCATGACAGAAGAAATCCGTTCTCTGACCTCCGGTTCCAATACCGCAAAAGAACGTTGAAGATTTTTATATCCGTAATCAGATAAGGCACAGCTTCATTGTCTTTCTCCAGAGATGCAGGAAGGAAACTGTTATAACCCTTATTTCCTCCAAAGAATAACTCGCCCTCCCTACTGCAAGAAGACTGTGATATGAAAAAGTTATCCTGCAGACCGTCTGCTGTCGTATAGACACGGACCGTAGCCAAATTCTCGTCCATCGGTACAAAAAGCTGTACCAGCCCCATATTAGTCCCCATCCATAGACACCCTTGCCTGTCTTCCTCTATAGACCCTATCATGTCGGCAGACAGCTGATATTCCTGATTCTTTTCCGTAAATACATTTTCCTTATAATCATATAGATACAACCCTCCTCCCTCAGTTCCGGCCCATAGCCTTCCCGATTTATCCACATGCAAACACAACACCGAGTTCGTTGCCAGCTGGCCGTTGTTATAACTATAGTTACTATATTTCAGCGTTTCGGGATGCTGCACATCCCCCATAATATGTATAATTCCATAGTTGGCTGTCGCAATCCAGAAGCTGCCATCCGCATCCTCCACAATATCCTTCACATGATACCAATCCGCCAACCCGCCTCCGGCAAAAGAAAGTGTTCCGAACCTATAATGCCCTCCATCGGCCAAACTGATTCCCATACCGCCGCGACAGCCTACCCAACAATTCCCCTTACTGTCCTCACACAAGGCCGAAACGCAATCCGAATAGAGATAAGGCGTGTCGGATTCAGTCAGCACCTTCACTTTCTCTCCTTTCTCATAAATCAAGATACCACCGTCATAGGTAGCGAACCATACTTCTCCATTCTTACGCTGAATAATGTAATTGACCGTGGGTACACCGGGAATATCCGAGAATTCCGGGATATGGGAAAAGAACGACAACACACCGGTTTCATAATCCTTGCGTGCCAGCCCATAACTTCCGGTACCCAGCCAAAGGTCTTTATCTGCATCGGCAAACAAAGCGCGGACGGCAGTAGTAGGCACGTCATCCTCTGCCAGATTCAAAGAATAGAAAGCAAACGGAGATTGTTTCGTGTCTATCATCAGGACACCGCCGCCAATGGAACCCAGCCAGATATTATTGAAGCGGTCGCGCAACAGTGAATTTATTTCATCACAAGGTATATGATATGCCGAATGCAACGACTTGTAATTAATGAATGTACCGGGATTCTCCTGCTTCATAATGCTCAGCCCCACCCGGGTCCCTATCCACAAGGTATGGGTGTGTACATCCTCCACAATATCATAAACAATATTGTCCGACAAGCTGGCATCATCCCTATCCTATGCGAATAATGCGTATAAGACACGTTTGCCATATCCTTTGGGTGATTCAAGAGAAATAATCCGCAATCCCAGCCACCGACCCACATTTTCCGGTTTGAATCCTGATAGATAACATGTGCCGAGTTCCGTTCATTGATTTTGGGATATGCATAGAATTTATCCTCCTTCCGGGAATAACGAAAAAGACCACTGGACCAGGTACCGACCCACAAATCCCCATCCGAGTCCTCGAACAACGATTTGATGGAAGCTGCGGGAAATATACCATCGGTGGACTTGCCGTCATACATCACGAAGGAGTCCTTCTCTGCCACATACCGGCATAAGCCAGAATCCGTACCAATCCATACCTCATTTTCCCGGGTGACCAACAGGCATGAGACCGCATTGTTTGGAATGGCAGGCGCAGTATATTGACGGATTTCTCCGGTTTTCTTATTGAGTGTGTTCAACCCCTCTTGTGTACCAATCCACAAGAAGCCGTCATTGTCATCGGCAAAACAATAAATGTTGTTACTGGTCAACAAACCGGGAGTATTCAAGCTCGATTTATAGACAGTAATCTGGTAACCGTCGTATTTACAGAAACCATACCGGGTAGCAAACCACAAAAAACCTTCCTTATCCTGATATATTTTCTGGACCTCATCCGTCGGTAATCCGTCTAATGTAGAAATCTGCTTGAACTTCAAACGGGAAATAACATTCCCATCAGCCGCATGCCCCAAGGCAGGATACATTGTCCAAAAGCTGAACAGGAGAAGACACGTATGCAAACAAAAAAAACTTACTCTATTTTTCATATACCAGATATTAGGAATTATGACAAATATAGCAAGTTCAGCTCACTTTAAAGAAGAATTATGCTCTTTTTTTGTCTGCAAATACTTCAAACAAGGCTTTATTCCTTACCTTTACAGCCGTGTTCTACACCCTAACCGTAGACAAGCAAACAACATATGGAAAATAAATTCGACTACCAGTCTGTGCCTTATGGCTTTGCACATTGCTTCAACAGCCAGTGCGTCCATAAGGAAGAATGCCTGCACCACTTGGCTGCTACCAATTGCACCTCGCAATGTCCTACTTTAAGCATCATCAATCCGAACTGTATCCCTGCCGATACCACCAACTGCCCTCATTCCGGAAAGCCCTGAAGTGCCGGGTTGCATGGGGCATCCGGCACCTGCTGGACAATGTACCCCACAAATGTGCAGCCCCGATGAGGAACCAGCTTGTAGGACACTTTGGCAAGACCACCTATTATCGCTTTTACCGCCAGGAACAAGGCTTGTTTCCAAAGGCACAAGCATATATCCGTCAGGTTTTCAAACAATACGGAATTGCCGAAGAACCGAAATTCGAGAGATACAGCGAAGAATACAGCTACAACGATTGAAGCATCCGGACAGCTCAGCTCTTACAAAGTTTATTTTTGAAAAACATCTGTCATGCTATCACGCAGAGGGGGATATCCTTTTGATTATAAACCGATTAAAGCGTGAAAGATACCCGTGATAGATAAAAATCTTCACAACCATCCATCACGCCATAACAAAAGCAGTATCCGATACTTACTTCATTCACCACAGAATAGTGCTATATGCCTAGTTCTCAGTATGAAACTTTTAGTTTCTTAAGCAAATACTATTGGTTTCAACCTTCTAAAACAAAAGTTTCAACAAGAGAAACTAAGAGTTTCCCTTAGGAAAACCATTGGTTTCAACAAGTAAAACCTTTTGTTTCAATAGCCGGAAACTATTGTTCCGACAAGCAAAACCAGCGTGGAAGTCTGCACAAAGCATCCCAAATCACCTGCTTTTTCGACTCAAAACATCAGATTTTCCACAGAAAAACGCTGGAATCGACCTAAAAAAGCATGGAATCACTTGCAAAAAGAGCCTGATTGTCGTACCTTAGTACACTGTAAGCAAACCATTTTGCCTGCATGTGACAAAACAAAAAATAGAAATGAAAATCACCCAACTGAGAGAAAAAGACGGGAATCTGACACTGAGCACGACAGACTTAGACACCTTCCTACAGAAAATCAAAACGGAGACCAAAACCCAGCCCGTATCCACTTCCGCCAGCAACTGCGATACTGCTTGCCCGGCAAGCGCTGCAACGAGGCAGACCGACTGCCCAAAGTACTCCCGCAGCCGAATTCCGCAAGACGAACGGTGTTTGCCAGATGAAAACCTACAACGGCATCGTGGAACTGACCGTAGGCCCGCTTTCCGGCAAGTCCGAAATAGCCCTTGTGAAACGTCTTGCCTGGGAACAGCCCCAGACGCGGCTCGTATTCACCGGTTCCAGCGGACGGACTGTAAAGATTTGGACTACCTTCACCCGTCCGAACAACTCGCTGCCGGGCAAACGGAAGAAGCCGAGGTGTTCCACGCCCATGCCTACCGCCTTGCCGTGAAATGCTACCAGCCCCAACTGCCTTTCGACATTCTGCTGAAAGAGCCCAAGCTGGAACAGTACTCCCGCCTCTCCTTCGACCCCGAAGCCATGTACCGCCCGGACTCCATACAGTTCTATCTTGCACAGCCCGTCTCCATGCCCGACGAAACCACCTATCGGGAAGCCCTGCAAGACGAGAAGTCACCCCTGACGCGCGCGTGCCGGGATATGAAGCCGAAGAAGCCATCATCATGCTGTTTGAGGCCGCCTTGCAGAAGACTTTCGCCGAAGCGACGGGTGCCGGTGCCGACAACAGCCTGCACTCCCTGACCGTGCGCCTTGCCGAGAACTGTTTCCGTTCGGGCATCCCCGAAGAAGAGACCGTGAAGCGTACCTATTTCCATTATTATCTACGCCAAAAAGAGACTGTCATCCGGCAGATTATAAGAAGCGTTTACCAAGAGAACAAAGGCTTCAATACCCAAAGCAGCCTCAGCAAAGAGCAAAGACTTGCCATACAGACGGACGAGTTCATGAAACGCCGCTACGACTTCCGCTACAACACCCAAGTGGGTGAGGTGGAATACCGTGAACGCCACTCGTTCCGTTTCCGCTTCTCCCCCATCGACAAGCGCACGCTGAACAGCATTGCCCTCGACGCACAGAGCGAAGGCATTCCCCTGTGGGATAGGGACATCAGCCGATATATCTACTCCAACCGCATCCCGGTATTCAATCCGCTGGAAGATTATCTGTACGACCTTCCGCACTGGGACGGGAAAGACCGTATCCTGCACTCGCCCGGACAGTACCCTGCAACAACCCGTACTGGGCCGAACTGTTCCACCGCTGGTTTCTCAACATGGTGGCACACTGCGCGGCAATACCGACAAGAAATATGCCAACAGCGTCTCCCCCTTATTGGTAGGTGCACAAGCACCCGCAAAAGCACCTTTTGCCGAAGCATCGTCCCGCCCGAGCTGCGTGCCTATTATACGGACAGCATCGACTTCTCGCGCAAGCGTGACGCTGAGCTTTACCTCAACCGTTTTGCGCTCATCAACATCGATGAATTCGACCAGATAAGCAGCACCCAGCAAGGATTCCTGAAACATATCCTCCAGAAGCCGGTGGTCAACGTGCGCAAGCCATACGCCAATGCCGTGCTCGAGATGCGCCGATACGCCTCGTTCATCGCCACCAGCAACCAGAAGGACTTGCTGACCGACCCCAGCGGCAGTCGCCGGTTCATCTGCATAGAAGTGACGGAAGCAATAGACACCAACCGCCCGATAGACTACAACCAGCTTTATGCCCAGGCCATGCACGAACTGGACCACGGCGAACGCTATTGGTTCGACCAGTCGGACGAACGGATTATGACGGAAAACAACCACGATTTCGAACAGATACCGCCCGAAGAGCAACTGTTCTACCACTATTTCCGCGTTGCCGGAAATGACGAGGAGGGAGAATGGCTGTCGTCTGCCGAAATACTGAACCGCCTGCGCCGGTACAGCGCCATCCCGCTGTCCACCAAGAGAGTGAATGTATTCGGAAGGATACTGCAGAAACATGAAGTGCCGTCCCGCAGAACACGGTTCGGCACGCTGTATCATGTGGTGGAGTGCAAGAGACAAGAAGATTAGTCTTTAAAATATTCAGACACCGGCAATGCTTCTATCGTTTTATCTCCTACGGAAAATTTGTCATGTTGGTTATAAGTGAGTATCAGTCCATGCCCCATCTTGAAGAAAGACAAGGCATCCAGTAAGCCATCTACTTCCCTTTTCCGGTTTTCTGCGGTCAAGGCATAGCATACCTGGATGGCAAGCTGGGGCACAGAATTGCGTACAACTATAAAGTCGCATTCCTTCCGGTTCTCATTATAATAGAATATCTCAGAATAACGGCGACGCAATTCCGCAAAAACCATGTTCTCCAGCCTCCGACCTCATCACGGGTGAAAGATGGAAAGGTGACAAATACAACACCATTGTCCACACAATACACTTTCTTCGGGTTCAACAGTTGCGCTTTATATGAATATGAAAATTTCGGAACAAAGTTTATCAAGTAAGTCTGTTCGAAATAAGAGAAATAATCAGACACAGTAGAAGTACTTTTCATTCCCAGTATCTGTTTCAGTTTTGTAGCAGACACCAGATTGCCCACATTCCCCATCAAATAGGCCAAGAGACTTTTCAAAGAGTGGTCATCACGTATATTATATCTCACGGCAATATCACGATATACTATATCATTGACTAAATCCGTCAGAACATCCTGATCATCCAGTTGCAAGTATTGAGGGAAGCCACCCTGATGCAGATAGTCGTACAAGGAACTGTCACCGATAGTCTTACCCGTAAAACCGCAATATTCAGCATACGAAAAAGGGAACAGTTCTTTCGTAATATGTCTTCCTGTCAACTTCGTGCCCAATTCACGACTCAACATCGAAGCATTGGAGCCGGTGATTCCCACATAAAACCCTTCATCCAACTTGCCCCGAATATACACCTCCCAACCATCAACAATCTGTATTTCGTCAAAAAGAAGAGCGATACACCCTTCATGTTCCTTAATAACTTCATCCACTATACGGAAATCACTGAATTCAAATCCATACAGTAAAGGGGTATCAAAATTCAAGGAGAGCACCTCTTCCGGCTTGTATCTATCCACCGATAATTGTGCCAGCAATGTACTCTTACCACAACGGCGAATACCAGATATAATCAGTGCATAGTCTGCTACCAAGGGAGGTAAAGACAACAATAGGTCACGTCGGAAACTTTGAAATTTCCTCAACCGTTCACGTTGCACACGTATGGCTTCTACTATATCCGATTTGCTTATCATAGGGCTATGTCATTTATATTCAGATACAAATATAAACATTCCATTCTGAATAAACAAATCTATCCATTTAGATAGATAGATTTGTTTATTCGGAATGAAAGCACTACCTTAGCACCTCATTACAAAAATAACGCTTATGCAAGACATTATAAACGGACGTTGCGGCTGGTGCGGAACCGACGAGCTGTATGTGAAATACCACGATGAAGAGTGGGGAAAAACGGTAACAGACGACAAGACACTATTCGAGTTTCTTGTATTGGAAAGTGCCCAGGCGGGACTGAGCTGGATAACCATCCTCAAAAAGCGGGAAGGCTACCGCAAAGCCTTTTGCAATTTCGATGCCGCGCAAGTGGCGCAAATGACCGACGAAGACGTGGAACGGCTGATGCACTTTGACGGCATCGTGAAAAACCGTCTGAAAATCAAGTCGACCATCACCAATGCAAAGCAGTTTCTTGTCATACAGAAAGAATTCGGCAGCTTTTACAACTATACGCTATCCTTCTTCCCCGACCGGAACCCCATTATCAATCATTTTCAGTCATTGAGTGAGATTCCAGTATCATCTCCCGAATCAGATGCCATGAGCAAAGACATGAAAAAACGGGGATTCAAGTTCTTCGGCTCTACCATTTGCTATGCCATCTGCAAGCTTCGGGGTTTATCAACGACCATCTGACGGATTGCATTTGCCGAAATCAGAAACAATAAAACAAAGAAATATACAGAAGCAAGCAAAACATCAACACAAAGCGGTCACCCTCCCCATCGGAAAGGCGACCGCTTCAGTGTTATAAAATCTGTTTCTCAGTATGTAATACACTGAGAAGAAATGTTAT
>ENA-OQCK01000378-OQCK01000378.1-human-gut-metagenome-genome-assembly--contig:-NODE-378-length-25165-cov-8.488897_pt1 | contig 25165 bp, 24 predicted proteins | sample MGYA00242498_ERZ504578 | MGnify/ENA primary metagenome ERZ504578 (study PRJEB26092, sample SAMD00036229) | human gut metagenome | host: Homo sapiens | study: EMG produced TPA metagenomics assembly of...
GCATCCGGGTTCAACTCGATCTGGTACTCCTTCACGAAGCCGCCCGCCGAGGCAACCTCGGATACCCCCTCGGCGGAGGATAAGGTGTACTTGACGTAGAAATCCTGTATCGTACGCAACTCCTCGGCGTTCCAGCCTCCGGTAGGTTTACCGGTCTTGGGGTCCCGTCCTTCCAGCGTATACCAATAGATCTGCCCGAGGGCGGTAGCGTCCGGTCCCAAGGTAGGCTGTACGCCTTCCGGCAAGGTTCCCGGAGGCAGGGAGTTCAGCTTCTCCAATATACGGGAACGGCTCCAGTAGAACTCTATATCGTCATCGAAGATGATGTATATGAAGGACATCCCGAACATGGAGGAACTACGGATCGTCTTCACTCCCGGGATACCTAAAAGAGAGGTGGTCAGCGGATAAGTGATCTGGTCCTGTATATCCTTCGGCGAGCGGCCCATCCATTCTGTGGCCACGATCTGCTGGTTATCGCCGATATCGGGGATGGCGTCTACCGGAATCGGATTCCGGGGAATGATCCCCCGTGCCAATTGAAGGGGGACGTGGAGATGCCCCATACGATAATCAGCACTAGTAAAAGTAAGGTTACCACCCTGTTCTCAAGGAAGTAACGAATGATTCTATTTAACATTTGAATGAGCTTTTATGATTTGAAAACATATGAGAACGCTTATTTGTTCGTCTTTGAAGACAAGCGATCACATGAGTACTCGTGATGCTTTACGCCAGTACTCGCAATGGATTACTCCAGTATTTGCAATGGATTACTCCAGTACTTGCGGTGGATTACTCCAGTACTCGCAATAGATTACGCCGGTACTCGTGCGTAAACAGACGTAAATCGCCTTTTAAAAAGGAAGCCTATACGCTAAATCAAAAAAGTACAATGATGGACGAATAACGGGATAGCGCTATTCTCCTTGGGTGGATTAATAAAGGGATTGGAACGTGTTGTCTCGTCTCGCCCGGCGATCTTATAGGAGTCGAGTAGATCGAACAACAAAACTACAGCGACAGGAGCGGACAGTTGCACGAGCGTATTCGCCACATCCTGATCGACGGATAACTTAACATATTCCGTCTCGGTAGAGCAGCACTTATGGGACGTGCCCGCCTCACCGCAACTGGGGCAAGTGTCAAGATACTGCAAACTCACCTCCGCCAACTTACCCATACAATAATGGTAATTCAGCGCAAACCCGGAGGAAACCCCGAGGTAAAGAACAGCGAGTATGAACAATAAAAATCTTCTCATCCCAAGTAATATATTCCGCAAATATATGAATATTTTTTGAACGGGCAATAGGGTGGAAAAAGTGCTCGTAGGGTTGTTAAAATCAGAACCTTTTCTTTATAGCCTTGTTCAAGGTAGGTAATTAATCTAAACAAAACACATTTATGAGACTATTTGTACAAGGAGCAGTATTACTGCTAGGTATGGGATTCTTATCGGCTCCCGCTAAGGCTCAAAAGGTGGTCATCGAGGATGATGCGCCAAATTCGATAGTCCTTGTCAGCCAAGACAAGGCAGGTGATGAATCGTGAGGATAATGAATGAGACGCAGAGCCCTCGTTTCCACGACCCGAAAGCCCCCCGCTTCGTATTGACCGATCGTAAGGGACGTTTCGCCTTGGGTATCGGCGGTTACGTGAAGGCTACGGCGGAGTATGATTTCGGCGGGATCTCGGATGATGTCGATTTTTATCCGTCCATGATCCGAATGGTGGGCAGAACTACGTCCGTAACCAGTTCCAGATGGACGCTACTACCAGTACGATATTCTTGAAATTAGTGGGTCGTACCAAACACCTCGGGGATTTCGTCGTGTATACGGCGGGTAACTTCCGGGGAGGCAGCAAGGTCTTCGAGCTCCAGAACGCCTATGTGTCTTTCCTTGGTTTCACGATGGGTTACGATTATAGTACCTTCATGGATCTGGCCGCCCTTCCGCCCTCGATCGATTATGCGGGGCCTGCCGGACAGGTTTTCAGCCGTGCCACCCTGTTACGCTATGAGCGTGCTTTCGGTAAGGGATGGAAAGCGGGTGTAGGTATCGAGATGCCAGTGGTGGATGGCATCACGAACCAAAGCGTGAATATCAGTAACCAACGTATGCCGAACTTCCCTGCCTATATCCAATACGCTTGGAATAAGAGCAGCCATATCCGTGTAGCTGGTATCGTACGTAATATGACGTACGAGAACTTGGTGGCGCAACGGGCCGAGTCTAAGGCCGGCTGGGGCGTGTTTGCCGCCTCTACGTTCAATGTGACGAGCAAGCTGAACTTCTACGGTCAGGCTACTTATGGCCGGGGTATCAGCCAGTTCTTGAATGATATCAGTAATCTGGACGTGGATCTGGTTCCGGACCCCGAGGCCAAAGGCAAGATGCAAGTGCTTCCGATGATGGGTTGGTACGCTGCTTGCAGTATAATATCACGCCGAGGGTATTCGTCTCCAGCACCTATAGCCAGACTCGTTTATACAGCGAGAATGATTACCCGGTTACTCCGTCGGATCAATACCGCTACGGTCAATACTTGGTAGCCAACATTTTCTGGAACGTGAACGCCAATCTGCAAGTCGCGCCGAGTACTTGAGAGGCTGGCGTACCGATTTCAACGATATGACCCGCCACGCCAACCGACTTAATGTTTCCGCTCAATATAACTTCTGATAATGTAGCGTTTGTTGATGTGCCACACCGGGGATTCTTGGTGTGGCATTTCTTTTAGAGGCGATTGGCAGATCAGCGATTAATAGATGTTCGCCATGCTAACCAGCGGCTCATACAGCTTCTCGATATCCTGCGAATCGATCTCGATTTCTACTTGATCACCGGGGATAAGAGTCTGTCCGGCGGGAGCCAAGTCCTTGCGATCCCGGTGAATAGTCTTGATGATACAACGTTGGGGGAGGGTGAGGTGATCTACCTCCTTCCCGTCGAAATAGGCACCTGTCATGATCTCTACGAACAGGCTGGAACGCCCTTCGGTACGGAAGGCTGGAGTCGAGATCATCTCGTCATAGAGAACCACGTTAAAGGCTTTATCTGTAGCATTTCCGTGAAGTAATACGTAAGCCCGCCGACAATGATAGAGGGGTAGAATACATCCAGATGCCCGGTTATCTCCGTAATCAAGACGATACCCGTCAGTGGTGTCCGGACTACCGCCACCAAGAAACCTACCATGCTGATTAACATGATATAGCTGATGCTCTCCGTTTCAATGAAACCATACTTCACCAATAATAAGGCGATGATCTGCCCGAACAATCCCCCGGTAACTAGTGTAGGGATGAAATTCCCTCCCGGCAGTCCGGAGGAGAAAGAGAGAGACGTGAATATCAAGTGGATGAGCATCATCGCCGCTATCCATAAAACGGGGTGATATCCATGCATCGCTTGCATGATAAGGAATTGCTCGCCTCCTCCTGTCAAGTCGATCTCCGTCAATGAGATCGTATACGCTATGATAAGCAGGTACAACATCTTCATATAAGGAGGATGCTTCAGTCTGGTAAAGAAATCCTTGCACCAAAGGGTAAACATCGAGTAAATTTTCCCGAAGACGGAAATAACCACGGCCAGAAATAAGAACAACTTCAGTTGATCTATAAAAGTAGCCTGCGGGGCAATAGCGCTAATCTGCGAGTAGGGGTTGAAGGGAAAAATCAAGCTCGCTACGCCTCCCGCCACGACCCCTGCCAGCAAGGTGGTAATGGCGGTCTTGGGAGCGTCGAACCGTTCGATGGACTCGATCACCAAAAGTGAGGAAGCGAGGGGAGCGGCGAAAGCGGCGGCCAATCCGGCACCTGCGCCGGCGGCCAAAGTTGCTTGCGTTCTCCAGCCAATACGTGTCCCCATTTGGAAATGATATTCCCCACGTAAGATCCGATCTGTACGCACGGCCCCTCACGACCAAGGGACAGGCCGGCGCTGATCGCTAATATCCCTCCCGTGAACTTGGCGATTAATTGTGTCAATGGGTTCTTATAAGTGATCCTGCCATTGATAACCGCCCGTGTCTGGGGAATGCCCCCACCGGTAATCAGCGGCATCTTCTTGACCATCCAATTCACGCAAAGCAATATACCCCATAGTGTGAAGAAGAACAAGACATGGAAATACCAAGGGTAATGACCGTCGAAAAAAAAGTTTCCGGCTATTGAATAACTGCTGGAGCAGATAGTGATAAGGTACCGCTACCAACCCGGTCAGCAATCCCACGAAAATGCTTACAAAATAAAGCCTGGCGTCAATAAGTTTCAATTTCCAGATCCGCCAGCGCCTCAATTTTGTTATATCTAAGAGATCATTATCCATCGGACTCACCTTGTTTTCGTTTCCTGTTACAACAACCAAGGTAAATAAGAGGTTTAAAATCTCATTCCATTGAACCTTTTTTTAAAAGCCTTGTTATTAAGATATAGTGTTTTTCATGGTATTAGAATTAAGTTAGATTAGGTTATCCGTCTTGTTCGTGAGAATAGGGCGGTTTTCCTGTTTATAGGGGTTTGTACTTTGAGGCGGTTAGGATTTCTTGGGCGTCGTTGTTTTGCATCAACGCCTCCGGGGTAGATCCCGTCTCCTTCATGTACTGGTTGATGATCTGCCAGCTATCCAAGTCCCGATATTCCCGGGAGCGTCGTTCTCGGTGAAAATGGCCGGGGTATCCTCGAAATACTGGGAAGTTATCAGTTGATCCGGGGTATAAAGATGCTTGCGCTCGATGATTGCTTTCCAGATTGTTCCTTCGTTGTCCTTGCACCAGTTGTAGGCCTGTTCGGTGTATCCCATTAGCTCGGCGGCATCGGGAACGCCTAGGGCTTGCGAGAGCAGGTATTTGATTTTTCCCTCGTAAATCATCCGGTCCAGCAATACGTTCTCTTTTCCCGCGAAAGGATATTCGGACATGAGCCACCCCGCCAGATAATCCGGGACTACGAGTCCACGTTGCATTTTCAATTTCTGGGAGTCATAGAAGAAATCTTGATACAAGGGATAGTCCTTTCCCATGTACTTATCGATGGAAAGGGAAAGCAGCTATCGCCTACCAATACGTTCTGGTTGAAACCGGATACATGCATATAGATAGCAGGGATCTGCATCGAGGGGAAATTCTCCTTTAGATAGGCGAATCCGTATCCCAAGGATTTTTCGATATCCTCCACGGAATCATATTGAGTGATAGCGTCACGATACAAGCCTTTCAAGGTAGGCTCCGAATAATAATTCCGCATTTTCTCGAAGAAGCCGGGAGTCTCGATGGTTTGCAGGTTTAATATGCCTTTCCCGATGATATCCAGCATTTCCGGGTATTGTTTGATTAGTTCGGGTTGCAAGGTGGTATCTTCCGTATCGATCAGCCGGAATAAATCCTTGTCAAAGCGATTGATATGCAGGGGTTCGACGGTAGCGTAGTTGATCGTATTTGTGTTTTGCCCGTTGCAGCTCAATAGCGTAGCGGACAAAATACAGGCCATGATGAGTTTTGTAACCATATCTCTTCGTATAATAATGTAATATGATAAGAAACGGATCGCATGGGGTAATATTGTGTGACTGGCATCTTATTACTACCTTTGCCTCCCTTTTATTTAAGATTCATCATGCGATATACGAACAAACAAATTCTAAAGATCACGTATCCGGTATTAATCAGCTTGCTCATGGAGCATATGATCGGATTGACGGATACCGCTTATCTGGGACGTGTCGGCGAGGTCGAGCTAGGTGCCTCCGCTTGGCAGGAGTCTATTATCTCGTGATTTATATGCTGGGCTTTGGTTTCAGTGTAGGCGCTCAGGTGCTGATGGCACGTCGTAACGGTGAGGGGGAGTATAAACGGATCGGCGAGGTTTTCACGCAAGGCGGGCTATTCCTTTTTTTGCTGGCGGCGGTGTTGTTTACGGCCTCTAATCTGCTTACGCCCTATCTGCTCCACCGGATGATCGGCTCGGAAGAGGTGTATCGGGCGACGATGAGCTATCTGGACTGGCGGGTGTACGGTTCTTCTTCTCTTTTATAGCGGTGATGTTCCGTGCGTTTTACGTGAGTACGACGAATACGAAGATATTGACGGCCAACTCGGTGGTGATGGTACTTACCAACGTGGTCTTGAACTATATCTTGATATTCGGTAAGTTCGGGTTCCCCGCTTTGGGGATAGCGGGTGCCGCTATCGCTTCCTCGATCTCGGAAGCTGTTTCCGTATTGTTCTTCGTGATTTATACTTGGAAGAAGATAGATTATAAAAAATATGGTCTGTTCCGTTTTACGAGAGTGGATTTTAGGATGCTGGGACAAATACTTAGTGTCTCTATCTGGGTGATGATCCAGCATGGGATCGCTTTTGGAGGATGGTTTATCTTCTTTATCGCTATGGAGCATCTGGGTGAGCGGCCGTTGGCGATTACGAATGTGGTACGTAGCATCTCCTCGTTCCTGTTTATGTTCGTGAATGCTTTCGCCTCCACGAACAGCTCGCTGGTAAGTAACTTGATCGGCGCCGGGGAGTCGGACCGGGTGCTTCCGCTTTGCCGGAGGATGATTGGGCTATGCTATGCGTTCGTGCTACCGATCGGTATCTTGATCGCGATGTTCCCGTCTACCGTATTGCGTATTTATACGGATAACCCGGACTTGATCGCTAGCTCGATCCCCTCGTTGTGGGTGATGCTGTCTTCTTATCTCTTCGCCGTTCCCGGTTTTATTTATTTCTTTAGCGTATCGGGGACAGGCAATACCCGCCGTGCGCTGGAAATCGATATGGCTAGCATATTCGTGTACGTATTATATATATTGTATGTCGCCGTATGGTTGCGTGCGGACGTGGCGGTTTGCTGGACTACGGAGTATGTATATAATATCATGATCCTTTCTTCTTTCTTCTATCTATGGAAAGGAAATTGGCGTAACAAGAAAATCTGAAGACTTATCTTTTGATTAGTACGGTAATTCGTAAGGATAAATCAAAAAAGACCATCTTGGCATTCACGTTCTGTGTGATATGGCGTTCCGCTTTCGCCAATTCTTCCATCAAATCGATCACGTTTCGTTCGTTCACGAAAGGTGAGAACTTAACAGAGAAGCTTGCCTCGTCTAGATTCATATAATTAAGTTCGGGTGATTGGAACCGGTACATGAAGTTCTCCCGGATCAAATGCTGGCAATAGGAGAGGAAGTTCTTCTGTCGCTCCCGTCCGATCCCTGCCATGACGTCTGCCATCGCTTTCATGCCTTTTACGTTTCGTGCCCATGAGTTTCGCATCATGGCCTTGAATTGCTCCAGAAAGAATTTATTTTCCTCGCCCAAGCTAATCGCCTCCATCGCCTTGATAAAACTTCCGGAGGAGAGGTGAGCGACGTGTTTAGCGTCGTCGGGCGAAAGCCCGAAACGGGATACCATGGCATTCATGATCGCATCGGTCTCAATGGGACGGATGTGGATGCGTTGCGCACGGGATTGGATGGTCCCGAGGATAAGGTCCGGTGTCTCGGATACCATAAGGATAACCGTTTTCATAGGAGGCTCCTCTATGATTTTCAGAAGCTTGTTGGCGCAAGTAGGATGTAGTTTCTCCGGCAACCAAACCATCAGGATACGATATTCCGCCTCATAAATCTTTAGGCTCAGTTTATGGATAATCTCATCGCTTTCCTTGGAATAGATGATCGCTTGTGAGTTTCCGGCCTCGATATAATCCAGCCATTCATCCATATTGAAATAGGGATGTTCTTTGAGGAACCCACGCCATTCACTGAGATAATCATCGCAGACCTCTTTCTTTTTCTCTTTCTTGGCTACGATCGGGAATACAAAATGTAAATCGGGATGTGCCAATTCGTCATATTTGAGGCATGACGGGCAACGTCCACAAGCGTCCGTGTCCGTCCGGTTCGTACAATTCAGATAACGGGCGTAAGCCAAAGCCAGCGGAAACGCCCCGGCTCCCCCTTGCTCTGTGAATAACTGTGCATGGGGTACGATCCCCGTCCGAGCCGATTGTCTCAACCGTTCCTTCACTTCCTCTTGCCCGATGATATCTTTAAAATACATGAGATATTTCCTTTTCTATAGAATAAAGAACGAAGTTACGGAAAAGTATTCAGATATCAAAAGGTACGGGGTTTTGTAAATATCAATTGACATATGTAGAGTAAAACTAAGAACGGATACAATACCAAGTCGAGTCCAATAAAGAATATGTATTTCATTACCTTAAAATTTTAAAAATAACCATGCTTAGCACATGATTGTTCAATCACGTACTTCTATTAGACAACTCGGCGTATAAAAACCCCTATTGTATCTCAATAAATTTCTTTCGCTATTTTGTAAACGCTATCCGAGGCCATCATTGTGTAGAAGTGTAAGCTCGGTACGCCATGAGCGATCAGATCCTTGCACTGCTGTATACACCATTCCACACCCACCTCTTTCGCTTCCGCATCATCTTTACATTTACGTAATTCTGTCGCGAAAGGCTCCGGGATATCCGCACGGAATATCTTCGGAAGAACCGTTAATTGGTTCTTGAAAACGATCGGTTTGATACCGGGGATGATGGGAACCGTGATACCTTCCGCACGGCAACGATCCACGAACGCATAATATTTTTCATTATCGAAGAACATCTGGGTTACCAGATATTCAGCGCCATTTTTTACTTTCTCCTTTAAGTAATAGATATCAGATTCCATATTGGGTGCTTCCTCGTGTTTCTCCGGATAGCAAGCCATGCCGTACGAGAAGGGAGTCTCTATACCGTCTATCTTGGAACCGTCTAACGCAATACCTTCGTTGAAATGATTTACCTGCTGTTGTAAATCAGTTGCGTGGTCGTGATATAACTCCGGTTTTTGCTGGGAGGCCTCTAAGGTCTTTATATCTCCCCTTAATATTAAGAGGTTGTTTACGCCAAGGAAGTTCAAATCGATCAAAGCGTATTCCGTCTCGTCTTTCGTAAAGCCTTTACATATAATATGGGGTACGGCGGGAATACCGTATTTATTCTGGATAGCCGAAGCGATCGCTACGGAGCCCGGACGTTTACGGATGTTTACTTTCTGGAAACTTCCGTCTGGTAAGGTTTTATAGACGAACTCGCTATGATGGGAGGTGATATTTATGTATTTAGGGTCGAATTCCTTCAACTTGTCAATCACATTATATACCTTCTGGATACTGTTACCTTTCAGCGGCGGTAATATCTCGAAAGAAAAAGCGGTACTCTTACTATTCCTTATCAGATCAATGACTTTCATATTTTAATTATTTTTGACGCGAATGTAGCAAATATACTTCGAAATAGCTTACATTTACGATCATTAATCTAACAAAGCGGCTAACTGAGCGCTTTCGTGTAAACTAAGGTTTTTTAAAGCATGGACTTAACTTACTTAAAAACGCTATTGGGCTTTGTCTCGAATCGTACCCATGATACAACAACTAGTATTCTGGCTTACTGGGAAGTGTTGGAATATTTTCAAGAGCTGTCATTCCCTCAGGCTTCTAAATCTGGTTTACCGGAGGATGAGGTACGGGTAAGATATGTGAGATCGGAGGATGAGTTGAAGTATTTCATATATGCTCCATACAGGGATGCGGATAGCTTCCGTCTGTATGTGGGAGGTGTTCCTAAATATGATCTTTTGTCCGAGCTATATCGTTTGATTCCGGCGGATAAGGATAATGAGCGTTTTCGTAAGCTGTTGGAGAAGAATAAATCTGTAAGCGTGCTCTATACGATTGATTTATCCCCGTCCGGAGAGTACATAGAAGGCTCGTTCCAACTTTCGCCTTATATCTGGGCGATCAGCTGCTTAATTCATGACCGGGAGGTTGATGAGGAGTGGTTGGAGGAACTACTGGAGGATGGAAACGACTTCTTTATGACAATTGAGGATGAGGAAGGGATAGAGTTCTTCTCTCTTTTGCGGCAGAAGACGGTAGAGTTGCTAGATCGACTGCGGATCCGGAGTCTATTTACCGTAAATGATGGATTTAGAAGGAATGATTTGGAGCGGGTTTGTGCCCGTGCGCTAAAATCGGATGATAAGGACTTAAGCATAAGCTTCTATGCGAAAGATTTAAGCAGGTTCGTAAAAGTCTGCTGGATAAAAGGCCCAATCGTTTACTGGTGAACTATATAAATGCTCCCTTGATGAGTGGAGGGAACCGTCAAAGTATATGCTCAATAGAGAATTATAGGAAATGGTTAGGTCCGGAAAGATATCCGCTGGGCCGTTGGCTTCTGAGTTCAGCCCGGCGTTGATGCAACAGATGGCTATTAATATAGCGTTGGCCGAAGAAAATGCGGGAGGCTGTGGCATTTTCTCCGTGAATGGCCTCCGGGAACGGGTAAGACAACATTGCTGAAAGATATTATCGCCGAGTACGTGGTACGGCGTGCCCGGTTATTAGCGGATTTGAATCAGCCGGATGATGCCTTTACAGAGACTCCGCTTTTAGTGAAGTCTTTGGAGGCAGGTAAAAGTCAGAAGACATTTGGTTTGCAGACGGGACGGGGATTGGCCGATTATGGAATTCTGGTGACATCCTGTAATAATACGGCTGTAGAGAATATCACCTTCGAGTTACCCGAGACGAGTAAACTACCTACCGCTGAAGCCATGTCAAAAGCCGGGCACTCTCTAGTCTTTAGTGAGGGTAAAGATTTATTTTTCGGAGATTTGGCTTCCAATATGCTCAATGGAAATACCGATCCGGGAAAACATACGAAACAGGCCTGGGGATTGATATCCGCCCGTTTAGGAAAAGGGGATAATATCCGTTCTTTCAGCGAAATGGTATTAAGGCCGTTTGTTTCCAAGATGAGTCCTAAAAGAGACAATGAGAAGGTTATGCGGGAGTTTAAGAACCGTTTCCCTTCTTTCGATATCGCTCAACAAGAGTTCTTGAAGCAATATCGAATAGTGGAGCGATTGCGGCGGTCGGTCTCTTGTAACGAAGAGGTATTTAGGATGGCGGACGAGAAGATGCAGTCCTCGAATCCTTTGAAGAACGCTGAATTCGACAAAGCAAGGGAAGAACTATTTTATCAAGCTTTGGTCCTGCATGGCTCTTTTGTGATCAATTCCTACAAATGGCGTTGCAACCTTTATTCGCTGTTGGCCTTTTGGGATAATAAATATATGCCGGAGGAGAAAGAATTGATATTCTCACATGTGTTGAATAGCTTGTTTTTCTTGGTGCCTGTGGTATCTACCACATTCGCTTCCGTACAGAAGATGCTGGAGTACATGGGTAGGGAGCAATTGGGATTGTTGATCGTGGACGAGGCCGGGCAAGCCGCTCCCCAATGTGCGGTAGGCGCTTTGTGGCGGGCAAAGAAAGCGATCATCGTGGGAGACCCGAAACAAGTGGAACCGGTAGTCACCACCGATGAGACGTTGATGACTCTCTATCAAAAGAAATGTGGTATCGTATCCTTGTCTTCTTACCTCTCGAAATCCCATTCCGTGCAAGGTTTCGCCGATTTGATAAACCGTTATGGGTCTTGGATTGGAGAGACGTGGGTAGCTGTCCGTTGGTCGTGCACCGTCGTTGTATCAATCCTATGTTTAGCATCTCCAACCGGGTGTCGTACGACGATACGATGATTCTGGGAATGAAAGATGCGGTGAAAGACGAGGAGAAAAGTCAATTGTTGCTAGATCATTCCTTATGGATCGATGTGCCCGGTAAGAAAGGTACTAGCGCTAAAGGGAATAATGATCATTACGTGGCGGAGCAAGGCGAGGTATGCTTGCGCTTGATATTGGCGTGGATGGGAAAACACCGGGAGAAAGAGGATACCCGGAAATTATATGTGATCTCCCCCTTCACCACGGTTGTGAAAGGCATTAAGGCTGCGGTTAAAGCCGTCTTGAATACGGAGGAGTATAGTGGGCTTAAAGGTAAATTTAAGGGGTGGGAGACTGCCAACTGCGGAACGGTCCATAAATTCCAAGGAAAAGAAGCCGAGGAGGTTATCTTCCTGTTGGGATGCCAACCTTCTTCAACTGGTGCGATAGGTTGGGTAAATAGCAATATCCTGAACGTGGCGGTTACCCGGGCGAAGAAGCGGGTGTATTTTATCGGGGATTATGAGGTGTGGTCTCGGCAGAACCGGAATTTCAGCCCGGAGATTATCTGTTTTTCCGAGGAGGATACAGGGCTTCAACGAATACATTTCTCGGAACTTCCGGATTTTGGGGAGATCGAGGCCATGGAAGAGACTCCAGACTTAGAATTCCCGGGAGCAGAGGATAGCCAAGTAGAATATTTATTGGAAGAAGATGAGATCGATCCGGAAACAACGGAACCGGAGGATAGAAAGCAAGATATACGCCCCATTCCAAGATACTCATTCTTGACTGGTCCGGAATACCATCACCGTTACCGGGTGATTTACTCGCATCCCTATCAACTGATATTTGAGGTCTTGATGACCGATCCGACGGAGACTTTACCGGATTTACCGGTTTCTTTTTACCGTAAGTTGTCCGATTCGCCTTCCTTATGGATGTGTTTGATCTATCCGGTCGCCCTTGATTTCCCAGCGCAAGAGTTGGAGAATGAGTTCGACCAAGTGATAGATTGGTATAATTCGTTATAGGCCGAAATGTAGCCTTCCGCTTGCTTTTTTTAGTTTATAGGCCGAACTATATATAAATTAGCGTATATTTGCGGTACACAAAATCTCCCATAGCGACGGCTATGGGCGTTTTTGCTTTTGAGCGATATTATTAACAGTGTAATTTGTTAATTTTAAACTAATTACAGCAAATTGTATAGATATGGAAAATTTAAATTGGTCTGAGCTGGGATTTGGTTATATCAAGACAGACTACAATGTAAGATGCTACTATCGTGACGGCAAATGGGGTGAGTTGGAAGTTTCTTCATCCGAGATTATCAATATTCACATGGCCGCTACTTGCTTGCATTACGGACAAGAGTCTTTCGAGGGCTTGAAGGCCTTCCGCGGGAAAGACGGTAAGATCCGTGTATTCCGTATGGATGAGAACGCTAAACGTATGCAATCTTCCAGCCGGGGTATCAAGATGGCTGAGTTGCCTGTAGAGATGTTCGAGGAAGCTGTACGTAAGGTCGTGAAATTGAACGAGCGTTTCGTTCCTCCTTATGAGAGTGGTGCCGCTTTATATATTCGTCCGCTGATGATCGGTTTGGGTGCTCAGGTGGGTGTGAAGCCGGCTCCCGAATATATGTTTATGATATTTGTCACTCCGGTAGGTCCGTATTTCAAGGGTGGATTCCAGCCCTCGAAGGTGTGCGTGCTTCGTGAGTATGACCGTGCGGCTCCTAACGGGACAGGTACGATCAAGGTCGGTGGTAACTATGCCGCTAGCTTGGTAGCTGGCGAGATCGCTCATTCCAAGGGATACGCCGCCGTATTGTATCTGGATCCGAAAGAAAAGAAATATCTGGATGAGTGCGGTCCGGCTAACTTCTTCGGAATCCGTGGCAATAGCTATATCACTCCGCAATCCCACTCGATCTTGCCCTCGATCACGAACAAGAGCTTGCAGCAATTGGCCGAGGATATGGCTTGACGGTAGAGCGTCGTCCGGTTCCTTTCGAGGAGATCGCTACGTTCGACGAGGCTGCCGAGTGTGGTACCGCCGCGGTTATCGCCCCGATCTCACAAATCGACGATTTGGATGAGAACAAATCTTTTGTTATCGCCAAAGACGGTAAGCCGGGTCCTGTTTGCGAGAAACTATATCATAAGCTACGTGCCATCCAGTATGGCGACGAGCCGGATACTTACGGATGGATCTCGATCATTGAATAATATCTTTTGTTTCGTAAGGACTGGAGTGCGCTCCGTCTTTACGAGACAGAATACGTTGATAGGCAATTGTTAGTTTGAACTTTACTTTTTGCAATAAAATTGCAATCTCCGCATTGCAAATGAGAAAAGATGTTTATCTTTGCATCGGTAATTCCAAATTTTCAATTACCAATTATGTAGGTGGAAGCATTCTTTAAAACACATAAATATCTGGTAGAGCATCTGTATTCTCCGGTACGAAGGGGATTGATGGATGAGATCAATTGGGAGGATCGGTTGATCGGTGTTAAAGGTTCGCGAGGAGTCGGAAAGACCACTTTCTTGTTAGACTATGCCCGTGAATATTTTGGTGCCGATAATAAGGAATGCTTATACATTAATTTAAATCATTTCTATTTTACGGAGCGTACACTCGTTGATTTCGCCGCCGAGTTTCGGGCTAAAGGCGGAAAGGTGTTGTTGATAGACCAAGTATTTAAGTATTCCAACTGGTCGAGAGAGTTGCGGTATTGCTATGATAATTTCGAGGACTTGAAGATCGTTTTCTCCGGTTCGTCGGTGATGCGTCTGAAAGAGGAGAATCCGGACCTGTCCGGCAAGGTGGTATCGTATAACCTCAGGGGGTTCTCGTTCCGTGAGTTCTTGAACTTGATGTCGGGGAACCAGTTTCCCGCGTACACGTTCGATGAGGTATTAGAGAATCATCAGGAAATCGCCAAACGTATTTGCTCGGTCGTAAGGCCGATGGCTTATTTCCAAGATTATCTACATCATGGTTTTTATCCGTTCTTCTTGGAAAAGCGCAACTTCTCCGAGAACCTGCTGAAGACCATGAACATGATGCTAGAGGTGGACGTGTTATACATAAAACAAATCGAACAAAGCTACCTGCCAAAGCTACGCAAACTACTCTACTTATTGGCTACGAGCGCTCCTTGTACCCCAAACGTGAGTCAGTTGAGCAAGGATATCGAGACATCCCGGGCCACCGTGATGAACTATATCAAGTATTTGACAGATGCCCGTTTGATGAATATGCTGTATCCGGTGGGCGAATCCTTTCCGAAGAAACCCTCCAAGGTATATATGTATAACTCGAACCTGATGTACCCCATCCGTCCGATGGAGGTAAATGCCGGGGCGGTGCGTGAGTCGTTCTTTTATAACCAACTATTGAAAGACAATAAGCTGAATGAAGGAATCAAGAACGCCCACTTTCTGGTGAATACGATGTATAATTTCCGGATCGAGGAAAACATGAAAGTGAAGAACAATCCGGATATGTACTATGCTGTCGATAAGACCGAGATCGGGGAGGGGAACATGATCCCGCTTTGGTTGTTCGGTTTTCTATATTAAGTAAGGATATTTTTTAATACTAATAGTTTTATAGGTCTATGACAAAACAGAAGAAATTTTTAACCTGTGATGGTAATCAGGCCGCTGCTCATATCTCGTATATGTTCAGCGAGGTAGCCGCGATTTACCCCATCACTCCGTCGTCTACAATGGCTGAATATGTAGATGAATGGGCTGCAGCCGGACGTAAGAATATTTTCGGCGAGACTGTAATGGTACAGGAAATGCAATCAGAGGGTGGTGCCGCAGGTGCTGTTCACGGTTCATTGCAAGCTGGTGCCTTGACAACAACCTACACTGCTTCTCAAGGTTTGTTGCTTATGATCCCTAATATGTACAAGATCGCCGGCGAATTGCTTCCTTGCGTTTTCCACGTATCCGCTCGTACATTGGCTTCTCATGCGTTGTGTATCTTCGGTGACCATCAAGACGTGATGTCTGCCCGTCAGACAGGTTTCGCCCATGTTGGCCGAGGGTTCCGTACAGGAGGTTATGGACTTGGCCGGTGTAGCTCACTTGGCTACGATCAAGTCTCGTGTGCCGTTCGTGAACTTCTTCGACGGTTTCCGTACCTCTCACGAGATCCAGAAGATCGAGGCTTTGGAGAATGAGGACTTGGCTCCGCTTATCGACCAGAAGGCCTTGGCCGAGTTCCGTGCCCGTGCCTTGAACCCGGAGAGACCGGTCGCTCGCGGTATGGCCGAGAACCCGGATCATTCTTCCAACACAGAGAATCTTCCAACACGTACTACGAGGCAGTTCCCGCTATCGTAGAGGAATATATGAACGAGGTTTCCAAGATCACAGGCCGTAAATACGGTTTGTTCGATTATTACGGAGCTGAGGACGCTGAGCGTGTGATCATCGCCATGGGTTCTGTTACGGAGGCCGCTCGTGAGGCTATCGATCACTTGATCGCTAAGGGCGAGAAGGTAGGTTTGGTATCCGTTCACTTGTATCGTCCGTTCTCCGCTAAGCATTTCTTGGCTGCCGTGCCTAAGACCGCTAAGCGTATCGCCGTATTGGATCGCACGAAAGAGCCGGGTGCTAACGGTGAGCCGTTGTATCTGGACGTAAAAGACTGCTTCTATGGTCAGGAGGATGCTCCGGTTATCGTAGGTGGCCGTTATGGTCTGGGTTCTAAGGATACGACTCCGGCTCAGATCCTGTCCGTATTCGAGAACTTGGCGTTGCCGATGCCGAAGAACCAGTTCACGATCGGTATCGTGGATGACGTCACTTTCACTTCTCTGCCTCAGAAGGAAGAGATCGCCTTGGGCGGTGAGGGTATGTTCGAGGCTAAGTTCTACGGTTTGGGTGCCGACGGTACGGTAGGCGCTAACAAGAACTCGGTGAAGATTATCGGTGATAACACGGATAAATACTGTCAGGCTTATTTCTCTTACGACTCTAAGAAATCCGGTGGTTTCACTTGTTCTCACTTACGTTTCGGTGATCATCCGATCCGTTCTACTTATTTGGTGAATACCCCGAACTTCGTGGCTTGCCACGTTCAGGCTTATTTGCGCATGTACGACGTGACTCGTGGTTTGCGTGAGAACGGTACCTTCTTGTTGAATACCGTTTGGGGCGCCGAGGAGTTGGCTAAGCATTTGCCTAATAAGGTAAAACGTTACTTCGCTCAGAAGAATATCACTGTATATTATATCAACGCCACACAGATCGCCTTGGAGATCGGTTAGGTAACCGTACCAATACGATACTCCAGTCCGCTTTCTTCCGTATCACGGGTGTTATCCCTGTAGACTTGGCTATCGAGCAGATGAAGAAATTCATCGTTAAGTCTTACGGTAAGAAGGGCGAGGACGTGGTTAACAAGAACTACGCGGCTGTAGACCGTGGTGGCGAGTACAACCAATTGACGGTTGATCCCGCTTGGGCTAACCTTCCGGATGATGAGGCTGTCGTAAACAACGATCCCGCTTTCATCAACGAGGTAGTTCGTCCGATCAAGCTCAGGATGGCGACTTATTGAAGGTTTCCGCATTCAAGGGCATCGAGGATGGTACTTGGGCGCAAGGAACCGCTAAATACGAGAAACGTGGCGTGGCCGCTTTCGTTCCGGTTTGGAATGAGGCGAACTGTATCCAGTGTAACCAATGCGCTTACGTTTGTCCTCACGCTTCTATCCGTCCGTTCGTATTGAACGATGAGGAGCAGAAGGGCGCCAGCTTCGCTATGTTGGACGTGAAGGCTCCGGCCGCTATGAAAGGTATGAAGTTCCGTATGCAGGTAGACGTTCTCGACTGTCTGGGTTGCGGTAACTGCGCCGATATCTGTCCGGGATTCAAGGGCAACAAGGCATTGTCTATGGTTCCGCTGGAAGGCCAGTTGGCTGAGGCCGATAACTGGAACTACTGCGTAGCTAACGTTTCTTCTAAGCAAAACTTGGTAGACGTGAAGTCTAACGTGAAGAACTCACAGTTCGCTACTCCGTTGTTTGAATTCTCAGGCGCTTGCTCCGGTTGTGGCGAGACTCCGTACGTGAAGTTGATCACCCAGTTGTTCGGCGACCGCGAGATGGTGGCTAACGCTACCGGATGTTCTTCTATCTACTCCGGTTCTGTTCCTTCCACTCCTTATACAACGAACGAGAAGGGTCAAGGTCCTGCTTGGGCAAACTCTTTGTTCGAGGACTTCTGCGAGTTCGGCTTGGGTATGGAATTGGCGAACGAGAAGATGCGTAAACGTTTGGAAGGCTTGTTGCAACAGATCACCGTGGGCGAGCATGCTCCGGCTGAGGCCAAGGAAATAGCCGCCGCTTGGATCGCTAACCAGAACGACGCCGAGAAGACGAAGGAATTGGCTCCGCAAATCATGGCATTCGTTGAGCAAGGCATCAAGGAGGGTTGTCCGGTTTGCGCTCAGATCAAGGAATTGTCTCACTTCTTGGTAAAACGTTCTCAATGGATTATCGGTGGTGACGGTGCTTCTTACGATATCGGTTACGGTGGTTTGGATCACGTGATCGCTTCCGGCAAGAACGTAAATATCATGGTATTGGATACCGAGGTTTACTCTAACACGGGTGGTCAGTCCTCGAAGCTACTCCGGTGGGCGCTATCGCTAAGTTCGCCGCTTCCGGTAAGAGGGTACGTAAGAAAGACCTTGGCTTGATGGCTACTACTTATGGTTACGTATATGTGGCTCAGATCGCTATGGGCGCCGACCAAGCCCAGACATTGAAGGCGATCCGCGAGGCCGAGGCTTACGACGGTCCTTCATTGATCATCGCCTACGCTCCTTGTATCAACCACGGTTTGAAGAAGGGTATGGGTAAGTCGCAAGCTGAGGAGAAAGAAGCCGTAGCATGCGGTTACTGGCACTTGTGGCGTTACAACCCGGCTTTGGAGGCAGAGGGCAAGAATCCGTTCACCTTGGATAGCAAGGAACCGGATTGGAGCAAGTTCCAAGACTTCTTGAAGGGTGAGGTTCGTTTCGCTTCCGTAGCTAAACAATATCCGGCTGAGGCCGCTGAGTTGTTTGCCGCCGCCGAGGAGAACGCTAAATGGCGTCTGCGTAGCTACAAACGTATGGCTGCCGAGAATTGGGATGTAGAGGCTTAATATAACAGGTCTTTTATTATAGAATGAGGGCGGTGTCTCCGGAAACGGAAGGCACCGCTTTTTTTATGGGGTGGATGGGGGAAGCTGCACATAAGGCAATACGGACCTGTACTACCGTATGTGCCGGCCTGTACTTCCTTATGTGTCAGCCCGCGCTACCGTATCTACAAATCCGTACTAACGTATCTACACGTTTGCACGAACGTATCTGCAAATTTACACAAGCGTATCTGCAAGTTTGCACGAACGTATCTACAAGTCTGTACTACCATATCTGCAAGCCTGCGCTACCGTATGTGCGGTTTGTCAGAAGACCGGGATCGAATAGACCAGCCCCAGCGATATACGGTGTGTATCCGGTTCTATGGCTCCCATTTGCGTGGCGGCTTTCTCTAGGATAACGCCCCGGTAGGTGTATAGGACGAATACGAAAAGGTCGAGTTGCTTGAAGGGGAAGAATTCCACGCTACTCTGCGCGTTCCACGAACGGCGGTACATCCCTTTCCGGAAATCACTGTTGCTCTTATACACCCGGGCGGTCTCGTACGCCCCTTTCACGTAAACGTTCCATTGGGGGTGGACACGGTAATCCACGTCGCCGATAATTGATAGGTATTCGGTGTTCATGGCGGTATGAGGCGTGCCGGGCAGACGGCTGACGACCCCATGTTGGTCGATCCTTGGCGGGTGTACATAACGTCGAGGTACGTTAGCAACGGGCCTTTCTCATAGGTGTTGCCACAGGTGAAATAATAGGAGTAGTGCTTGCGGGTCTGCTGTCCGACGGCGGTGGCATAACGCAGTTGCAAGGTCTTGTCCAGATAATAGCTATTCCAGTTGACCGTGTACATAAAGGGTATCTTGGCCTTGGCGGTACCCTCGGGAAGTCCGGTAGTAGATGTCCTCATCGTTACCGTTGCGGTTATTCACGATCTGGAAACAAAGCTCGTGGTCCGGGTTGACTTGCCAGTTGCCCGAGATACCGGCTTGGTAGGCGGTCAGTAAATTATTGAACTCGCTAAACTCTCGTACCCGGATGGAATTGACGTAATACTCGTATCCCCCGAAATTAACGAACTGCTTGCCGATCGTGAAATTGAGATTATGCCGTGCCTTCAGGTTCACGTAAGCCAGCTCGAGCGAGGAGGAGAGGTTGTCGAGCGAATAGGGATCGGAGTATTTGTTGAACGACTGCCGGTAATGATACCCCAGCCACTTGCCTACGTCCCCCTTGATCTCCAGCCGGACACGGTTCAGCTTGAAGTTCATACCGTCTAGCTCGTTCCCGACAAACTCAGCGTTGGCCGAGGTGAAAAGCTGGAAGTTCATCTCGGCGCTATTGATCTTGATCTCTCCGTTCGATAATCGTTCCACGAGTGTAGGTTCCCCGTTATTCTCCCGAAGGGTCTCTTGGGCCGTCAGGCTGGCGTTCGTGGCTAGACAAAGCAAGAAAAGTAGAAAATGTTTCTTCATACGATAGATTTAGTTGGTAACAGACTACAAAAGTATAAAAAACGTCTTAACCAAGATACGTTTAAGGGGATGAAAATGGGGGGGTAGGGGATGCGGACTTTCGTGCAATCCGCATCCCGAGGTGTATACGCTTTCGCCAGCGTCCGTCTAGAATCTCAATTGAGAATTCAATTCCGGGAACTGCGCTTGATGCCAATACGGGTAGATCGGGGTCGTCTGGCTTGCCATATCGAGCGCTTCACCTGCTCCGGGCTGAGGCTCCAGCCTACGGCCTCTAGGTTCTGCCTTAGCTGCTCTTCCGTGCGGGCACCTATGATAAGGCTGCTTACTGTAGGCCGTTGCAATAACCAGTTCAAGGCGCATTGGCTACGCTATGCCCGGTCTCCTCGGCTACCTGTTCCAATACCTCCACGATGTCGTACAGGCGTTCGTAAGAAGTAGCCTCGTCAGGTATCGGGCTTCCTCCGCGAGCGACACGCCCGTCCGTCGGGATCGGGTTATTCCGGCGGTACTTCCCGCCCAGACGTCCGGCGGATAAGGGGCTCCAGATAATGGCGCCCACCTTCTGGTCGATGCCTAGCGGCATCAATTCCCACTCGAACTCCCGGTTCAGCAAGGAGTAATAAACCTGTTGGGCCACGTACCGGCTCCATCCATACCGCTCCGATACGGAAAGCGACTTCATTAAGTGCCAGCCGGAGAAGTTCGAGCAAGCGATATAACGGACCTTCCCGCTCGTCACCAAGTCGTCCAAGGCTCGGAGTGTCTCCTCTACCGGGGTATTCGCATCGAAACCGTGCATATGATAAATGTCGATATGATCCGTGTTCAATCGTCTTAGGCTCGCCTCGCACGCCTGTATCAGATGGAAACGGGAAGAACCGATGGCGTTACGGCTCTCCGGGCTTAGGTTGAAGTCGCTTCGTGGAGATCAAGAGGCGATTCCTCAATCCGTGGATCGCCTTTCCCAAGATTTCCTCGGAAAGACGTTGGAGTAGACATCCGCCGTATCGAATAGATTCACCCCGGCGTCCAAGCAAAGATTGACCATACGGGTAGCCTCTTCCACCTCGGTATGCCCCCAACCTTCAAAACCATTCGTGCCACCAAAAGTAGCCGTACCTAAACAAAGTGCCGGAACGTATAATCCGGAACCTCCTAGTTGTCTGTATTCCATAAAAAACTATATCTATTATTTGATGAAGGAAATGAAAATACAAATGTAACAAATAAAGTGTATCTTTGTCATTAAAAGAAGATAATAGGTATAAGTATGATTAAGGCAGTATTTTTTGACATTGACGGTACGTTGGTAAGTTTCAAGACGCATAAACTACCGGACTCCACGGTCCGGGCCTTGGACCTGTTGCGAGAAAAGGGAATCAAGGTTTTCATCGCTACCGGCCGCCAGTTGCAATCTATCAATAACCTCGGGACGCAAGAGTTCGATGGCTATGTTACCTTGAACGGAGGATATTGCTTGGCCGGAAAAGATAAGGTTATCTATAAACATAATATCCCGTCGGAGGATATAGAGGCGTTGATCCGCTATCAAGAGAATGAGGAGGCGTTCCCGTGCGCCTTGGTGGAGGAAGATGGGATTTACCAGAACTACGTGGATGATTCTGTGCGACAGCTTTACGACATGCTAGACTTCCCTCATCCTCCCTTGCGTCCTTTGCGTGGCAACGGGGGTAAGGAAGTATACCAGCTGATAGCCTTTTTCTCTCCCGGCCATGAAGAACGTATCATGTCCGTCTTGCCGCATTGCGAGGCTACTCGCTGGAACCCGCTATTTGCGGATGTCGTGCCGCGGGGGAGCAGTAAGGCGGTAGGGATCGATAAGATCATCGAGTATTACGGGATCTCGCTCCACGAGACGATGGCTTTTGGCGATGGAGCAACGATATGGCCATGCTTCGCCATGCCGGGATCGGGGTAGCCATGGGTAACGCCGGCGACGAGGTGAAAGAGGCGGCGGATTACGTGACCGACTCCGTAGATGACGATGGTGTCATGAACGCTTTAAGACATTTCGATGTTATATAAATAAACAGTTTAATAACGCTAAATCACAAACGCTATGATTGATGAATTGGTAAGCTATAATCGTGAGTTCGTAAAGAACAAGGGGTATGAGAAGTATATCACGAATAAATATCCCGATAAGAAGATCGCCATCGTGTCTTGCATGGATACCCGGCTGACCGAGTTGCTACCCGCCTCCTTGGGCATCAAGAATGGAGACGTGAAAATTATAAAGAACGCAGGGGCGATCATATCCCACCCCTTCGGAAGCGTTATCCGGAGCTTGATGGTGGCGATTTACGAGCTTGGGGTTGTAGAGGTAATGATAATCGGGCATACCGATTGTGGAGCCAAGCACATGAATAGCTCCGAGATGATCGAAAAGATGAAAGAGCGGGGAATCCCGCAGGAACGAATAGATATGATCCGATATTGCGGTATAAACTTCGAGTCGTGGTTGCGGGGATTCGAGACCTCCGAGGCTTCCGTGCACGAGACCGTGGAGCAAATTCGGAATCATCCGCTGATTCCGTCGGATATAACGGTAAGAGGGTTTGTAATAGACTCTGTTACAGGTGAATTAACGCCGGTGGAGTAATCCCCGGCGTATTTAGACTTATTTGCACAAGTCATAAATAATCGAAAAAATGAAATATTTTATTATGTTCTACAACATTGTTTCGGATAAAATGGTTATCTTTGTAACGAATTAAGATAGAAAGATCGTTTTAGGATTATTTATTAACTGGCTTTCCAAGCGTGGGAAGCGTAAAACAAAAAGATTATGATGATGAGAGAAAATGAGAAAAGCCTTCGTGCTTTAGCGATGTTGCGTTATCAAGCAGATCGTTACCAGTCAGCTGGCAATGGTGCCATGAGTCAGCGATTAAACGCTGAGATCCGTCGCCTTATGAGCGAAATGAGTGTAGATGCGGATAAGAACTAAAAGACCGCGTCTTTTTTAAGTAAAGAATTAAAGTAAGAAATAAATTAGATGTCATCTCTTACCTCCGTTCAAAACGGAATGGTGAGAGATAGGAAATGAGGATTACCTTTGGCGATACGGCCGGGTGAGCTTTTTTTTGTGCCCTTTCCTTTCCTCCTCCTTCGCGTATCAGGGAAATTACTTATATTTGTGGATGAAAAAGCTAAAACAATAATCATTTGAACACAAAAACGATGAAAAAAGCAGGATTACTCTTAATGTCGCTGGCATTAAGTACGGCTCTTTGGGCGGAAAGTCCGGAGAAGAAAGGTTTGGACGTGATAAATAGATCGACCGCCGAGGCGCATATCGGTTTCTTGGCCGATGATGATCTGGAGGGCCGTGAGGCCGGTTTCCGTGGAGGCCGTATAGCGGGCGATTATATCGTGGCGAACCTGAAATCATTGGGTATCGACCCTGTAGGAGACTCTTATTACCATCCGTTTGAGGCTTACCATATGGAACGCCAGAAGAGAGGGGCCCGCTGGCAGGTGCAGCCGGATTCCATAGCGGCTATCAAGCAAACCGGTGTTTTCCAGAAACTTTCCTTGAATAATATCTTGGGTAAGATAGAGGGCAAGAACCCGAACGAGATCGTGATCGTCGGCGCTCACTATGACCATCTGGGTATCGACCCGATGCTGGATGGCGACCAGATCTATAACGGGGCGGACGATAACGCCTCCGGAGTCTCTGCCGTTTTGCAGATAGCGAGGGCTTTCCTTGCCACGGGCCAGCAACCGGAGCGAACCGTTGTATTCGCTTTCTGGGACGGTGAGGAGAAAGGGCTTCTCGGATCGAAAGCCTTCGTTCAGTCTTTTCCAGAGATAAAGAACGTGAAAGGATATTTGAATTTCGATATGATCGGCCGTAACAATAACGAGGCGAAGCCTACCCATGTGGTTTATTTCTATACGGAGGCGCACCCTGCTTTCGGCGATTGGCTGAAGAACGATATCAAGAAATACAACTTGAATCTGGCACCGGATTATCGTCCGTGGGATAACCCGGTAGGAGGGAGTGATAACGGTTCCTTCGCAAAGATAGGTATCCCTATTATCTGGTATCATACCGACGGGCATTCGGATTACCATCAACCGAGCGACCATGCCGACCGGATTAATTGGGACAAGGTGGTGAATATCACGAAGGCCTCGTTCCTTAATATGTGGTATATGGCGAATGAGAAAGATTTTTAGAGATTATACTTCTTTTTCAATAGAAGATATCTAATAAAAGTAAGTTAACTTCATCGGCGAAGTAAGTTAACTTACTTTGGCATTTTAATTAACTTACTTTGCTAATGAAGCTGCTTGCTTTTATATTCTGAAAAAACGCCTGAATTACTGTGATTTCATATCTTACCGCAGATACTTAGTTCTACATGAACTCAAGTCGATTTTAACTTAAAACCGTTTATATTTCTAATTTTATATTGTAAAACATAAAAATAAGGAAAGATTTATTTGATTATAATAACACAATATAATGAATATTTCATATCTTTGCCTCCGATATAAAATGTGCTAGGTATTTTGGCGCCAACTAAATAAAACAACTTCTACTTAAGAAAAGTTCATGTAGGACTCCGATAGTTAGCCCATTTTTTATTTGAACTTAATTACGCTAGAATTCAGGAGTGAGTGTATGTATGTGAATAATTTTAAAAGACAAATGTTTCGCCAAGACATTGTCTAATTATTTATTAATAAAACCATCAGTTATGTTGAAAAACTTTAAACCTGTCAGCTTAATTCTATGTGCGGGTGCGTTATGCTTCTCGGGAAGCATGTATGCCAACATCGCACCTGTTGAGCAAGGTACCTCTATCTCCCAGCAAAACGGGAAAGTAACAGGTACAGTGGAAGATGATTTCGGCCCAGTGACCGGAGCGTC
>ENA-OQCK01000379-OQCK01000379.1-human-gut-metagenome-genome-assembly--contig:-NODE-379-length-25154-cov-2.568866_pt1 | contig 25154 bp, 46 predicted proteins | sample MGYA00242498_ERZ504578 | MGnify/ENA primary metagenome ERZ504578 (study PRJEB26092, sample SAMD00036229) | human gut metagenome | host: Homo sapiens | study: EMG produced TPA metagenomics assembly of...
AAACAGAATATTCATAAGGGTGGTCTTGCCGGCCCATTTTCCCTAACAGCCGCATGTATCTCCCCCTGCTCCCACAGACAGGTCCACATCCTCGTTGGCATACACGCCTGCAAAGGATTTGGTTATATGCTTCATCTCAAGTAATGGCATCTGTTCCATCCTTTCTTTCCAAACAGGGCCCGCACCCCCGGACACGCAGAGCTGCGGTTGGTTTGATGCAGGCCCCTTTCAGGAAATATCTTATGTTCTGGGCTTGGTATCACATGTCACTTCAAACGTTCCAGACTCAATTGCCGCAATCTTATCGGAAATCTTCTGCTTCAGCTCATCGGGAACAGCGGAATCCAGATTGTGGTAAGGCGCAACGCTCACTGCCCCGTCTGCCATTCCCAGCTGTAGATGCCGCCCTCAAAGGTTCCGTCCGCAACCGTCTTAAAGGCAACCTCAATCACATGAGGAATGTGGTAAACAGATGAGGAAGGATGGTGTCGGGCGCCAGATCATTCTGGTCATAGGAGTCGCCTGTGGCGTAGACCTTTGCTTCCTTTGCCGCATTGATGGCTCCTGTTCCCGACTCGTTGGCACAGTGTCCGATTACATCCGCGCCATTATCAATCATGGCCTGGGCGGCCTCCTTGCCAAGGGCCGTATCGGTAAAGGAACCGGTCCATGCGGTCTGTACCTGGATGTCAGGGTTTACTTCCTTTGCCCCGTCCTCAAATCCGTTCATAATCTTCACAAGGGACGCGCCCTGAATCGGTCCGATAAAGCCCACCTTGCCGCTCTCGGACATGCCGGCTGCCAGCATTCCCATGATGTATCCGCCTTCCTCACACTTGACACATAGGAGCCACATTGTCGGCAGACACCTCTCCCTCCGTTACAATGAACTTTGTATCCGGATACTGCTCCGCAACGTCCACCGCCGGATCTCCGAACTCGTATCCGTGACCGATGACCACGTCATATCCGCTGGCCGCATAATCCGCAAAAGCAGCCTCAATGTCATCCGGTGTCAGGTTCTCCGTATAGGTCACCTCACAGCCGTAATCCGCCTCTAAAAGCTTGAGGCCGTCATAGGCTGACTGGCACCAGCCCATATCATTGGCCGCGCCGGACAGGCACAGGGCCACCTTGTACCTCTTGCCGTCCGCTGTCCGACTTCCTTCCTCCTGGCCGCCTTCGGCCTGGTCCCCATTTGCCTGGGTATCTGCCGCCTGGGCACCCCCGGCCTGCTTATCTGCAGCCTCTGTCTTTGCCGCTGTCTCCTTTGTTTCCCCGCCGCATCCGGTCAGGCCAAAGCCTGCCATGGATAATGCCAGCTGCCGCCGCTAAACGCATTCTGTTTTTCATGTCTCTTATCCTTCCTTTTTCCTTAGATTTTTTATGTTTCCTCATTAGGTACCGCATCATCAGTCATGTGAATCTATAACACCCGAATCTGCATGGCGGTGATAAAATTTTTATTGTCACTCTCCACGAACTGATCCAGAATATTAAAATTGATGGCCTGGGTCCCCAGCTCAAGGTCCGGCCTGGCCTCCCTCAGACGCCGGATGGTGTCCGGCACCCCCTCGTATCCGCCCAGATGGTATCCGCAGAGGAAGTCGCCTCTCCGGATAATCTGGATTCTGGACTGAGGTATGGTTTTTGGTATCTCCTCATGGTCCGGATACAGGTAGGCCCCAAAATACTTCCGGTCTCCCTCGTAAAAGGCGATGGTGGGATAAAAATAAAAGGAATTTTCCCTGTACAGCAGTTCCTCGTCGCCTATGGAAATAAACCTCCGGTCCTCAAAATGCTTTACCGCAATCTCATCCAGACGGATTCCATCCATCTCCTGTTCCATGAACCGGATTTTTCTCTGGATGGCCTCATCTATGTTGAGCAGCCTCTGCCACTGCCTGCGAAGCTTCTGGGAGCGCTGCTTCATAATGTCCACAGCCCTGCTGGAATTTAAGCTGGTTCTGGATTCCTTGATTTCCTCCAGGGAATAGCCCAGACGGCGCATATAGGACACGGTTGCCAGCTCGTATATCTGGTCAAACTCATACTTCTGCGCCCGTTTTTCTCATTGCGTTCCCTGGGGGAAAAGATGCCGACGCTGTCGTAGTAGTACAGTGTCTGTATGTTAAGCCCGAACAGCTCCGCCAATTCCCCGATAGAAAAATATTCCTTCACCTGCCAACCTTCTTTCCTTTTTTCTGCCGGCTTCCCCTTTAAATAAGATCCCCCTTTAAATAAATTCCCTGTACGCGCTGTGAGGCTCCCGGATGACCCTTGTGCATACAGCCTCTCCCTCCATGGCCAGCTTTCTCTCGTCCACGCCTTTCAGGATGCCGTCTTTGTAAACAATGTTTCCGTTAATCATGGTCATCCACACCGGTCCGGTCAGTCCCACTCTGGCCAGCAGGTTCTTCGGGTCGTGCAGGGCGCCCGCCAGCTCCAGTGTCTCTGTGTCAATCATAAACAGGTCCGCTGCCTTTCCCGCTTCCAGGGACCCCAGGTCGCCTCTTCCAAGGGTCTTTGCCCCGTTTACGGTGGCCACCTTTAACATGTCATAGGCGGAGACGCATCCCCCTCTCTCCTTGGTGTGGTTTGCCTGCATCAGGTAAGCCATCCGCAGGGCATCCAGCAGATTGGAGCTGTCATTGGTGGCGGAACCGTCGCATCCCAGGCTCACAAGGATGCCCGCTTCCCGCATTTCCTTTATATTTAGAATCGGGAAGCCGCCAAGTTACGGCCGGCGCCGGACAGTGGGAAACCCCTGTGCCTGTGGCTGCCAGGACCCTATACTCTTCCTTTGTCACTTCCCAGTCATGGGCGTACCACACGTCCTCTCCGATAAAGCCCATCTCTCCACACCAGTCCATGGTGCGCTTGCCCCAGCGGGCCATCATGCCCTCGTTCTCTCCCTCGCCCAGATGCGTATGCATCCTGACCCCCTTCTCCCTGGCCATGCCACGGTCTCGGCAAGGTTTCCCTGCGGCAGTTAATGGCTGGCAGGCGCCATGACTATCTGCCTCATGGAAACGGCCGGAATCGTGATACAGTCCAATCAGTCTGTCACAGTCCTTTAAGACTCATCCGTTGTCTCCAGCATATTGTCGGGAATGGAGCTTCCTTCACTTCCGGGAAGGGTGTTGGTCCCCCTTCCGGCGTGGTACCGGATGCCCAAAAGCTCTGCCGCTCCATCTGACGGTCCACCGGTGACTTGCCGGTCTTCCTGGTGTAGCAGTATTGGTGATCAAAGGCGCAGGTACAGCCGTGTTTCATCAAATCCGCAAAGGATGTAAGGGTGGAGTAGTAAATCACGTCGGAATCAATGTTCTGGAATATGCGGTAAATCTTATCAATCCAGTCCATCACCATCATATTGGGATAGTCAATGGTCATGAGATTGCGCACAAAGGTCTGGAAAAATGATGATGGGTGTTGATCAGGCCCGGATACACGAATTTTCCCTCTGCCGGATGACCTGGACCTCCTCCTGATTCAGATTTCTTCCTGACGCCGGGTCCCCTCCGTTCATCAGGTCCCTGCCGATTGCCAGTATCTTCGGCCCCTCAATCAGCATGTCCGCGTCCCTGTAAACCCGGTCTTCCCCGTCACAGGACACAATGGCCCTGGCATTCTTAATAAGAATCTTTTTGTCCATTCTTTACCTCTCTTTCGGAAACATCATGCTGCAAAAAGGACCGGCTTTGCCAGCCGGTCCTTTCCGCTTGGCTCTTGAATCTATTATATATCCTATAGCTGCTATAGGTTCAAGAGCAATTTTGTTTTTATTATAAATTGCTATATTCATATTAGTAAAACTTATAAATATACGGACCGTTACAGCCCGCTTTCAATCTTCTGCCTCTTGATTCCGTGTTTCTCGCAAAGCCTGTAAGAATCATGGTCAGGGCCCCGTCACCGGTCACGTTGCAGGCGGTTCCGAAGCTGTCCTGAAGGGCAAAGATGGTAAGCATCAGCGCTGTTCCCGTTTCGTCAAATCCCAGTACGCCTGTAATCAGACCCAGGGAAGCCATAACCGTGCTCCGGGAACACCGGGCGCTCCGATGGCGAACACACCCAAAAGGGCGCAGAACAAAATCATGGTGCCCAGGGACGGAATGGTTCCGTAAAGGATCTTGGATATGGTCATCACAAAGAATACCTCTGTCAGAACAGAACCGCACAGATGGATGTTGGCAAAGAGCGGGATACCGAAGTCCACCATGTCATCCCTGAGAGGCGGCTGTGATTTCTTGGCACAGCGCAGGGCAACAGCCAGTGTAGCCGCTGAGGACATGGTACCCACCGCGGTAATATAGGCAGGTCCGTAATTCTTTATGACATCCAGCGGATTCTTGCCTGAATAGCGCCGCCGACGGCATACAGCAGGGCCAGCCAGATGTAATGGCCAATCATGACAATGATGACCACCTGGATGAACACGGGAAGCTGTTTTGTAATAGTCCCCTCATAGGAAAGGGCACAGAATGTAAACGCGATAAACACAGGAAGGATAGGAATTACCACCTTGGTGACAACAGACAGCACAATCTGCTGGAACTCCTCCAGCACCTGAGTAATCACCGCGGCCTTGGTCCATGTGGCGGCCAGGCCCAGAAGCAGTGAGAACACCAGGGCGCTCATCACAGGCATAATTTGAGGTATATCCAGCTGGAACACGATTTCCGGCAAATCCTTTAACCCCTCCACCTCAGTGGCAATGGACAGGTGAGGAATCATAAGAAAACCTGCCGTCATAGAAAAAAGGGCTGCACCGATAGATGAAACATAGGCAATTATAATGGCGACTCCCAGCATTTTGGATGCATTGTTGCCCAGCCTTGTGATGGAAGGGGCAATGAATCCGATGATGATAAGCGGCACACAGAAAACAATGACCTGGTTCAGGATGTATTTGATTGTCACAACAACATGCATAAGGCCGCTCCCGGCCAACTGACCAACTATGATGCCCAGGATAACGCCCAAAAGCAACCGAAACGGTAACTGCCTGTTATTTTTTTCATACTTATTCTCCAATCATGATTTTTATGATTTCCTCGTTGGTCTCCTTCATCCCTTCTTTTCCAAGACGACCAACGTTCTAAGTGTGGCCTCGACACCCTTGGTGACGATGCCGTCTCCCCCGTAAAACTGCTGACCGCGTATATACATGTTGTAGCCCAGAATTCCCGCATCCACTGCCGAGGCAATCTTGGCCGCGCAGGAAGCCTTTGCTCCGTCACAGACAATGCCCGACACAATGGCAAGGGCGTTTACAACCGTATGTACGACTTCTTTGAAACCGCCGCCGCACAGGTAAGCAATCCCTGCACCGGCGCCTGCTCCGGCACTGACAGCCCCGCAGTAAGCGGAAAGCCTGCCAATGGGAGTCTTCTGATGGATGGCTGTCAGGTTGGACAGAGCCAGCGCCCTGTACTTCTTATCCTCATCCACCTTAAATTCCTCCGCATATACCAGCACGGGAACAGAGGCAGTGATACCCTGGTTTCCGCTTCCCGAATTGATGATGACCGGCAGTTCACAGCCATTCATCCTGGCGTCAGAACCTGCCGCTGCCATGGCTTTTGCCTGGTGCGGACATCATTTCCGGACATTTCCAAAAGAACAGAGCCGATATTGGCGCCATAATCCCCTTTTAATCCCTCCTGGGCAATGGCCCAGTTGTACTTAATCTGGCGGTCCAATACTTCCCGTATATCCCCGATGTCCACCGTATTGATAAAATCCCAGATGTCCTCCATGTTGAGCAGGCTTCTGTCAGTCAGACCCTCCTCCTCCTCGCCTGCCACCTCTACCTGCTTAAGAATCTCCCCATTCTTTTCAATCAGCACGATATTGGTATGATAATTGGCGATGCGGACCTTTGCGTAGGAATCCCCCTTATACAGAGTCACGATGATATCAAAGGTAATGCCGTTATCCGCATGCTCCACCCTGATTTCCGTGTTATCCAGGAATTCCTTCATCTGTCTGGTCTGATCTGGTGTAGCTTCTGCAATCACCTCCAGTTCTTTGTCCGAATCTCCCGCAACAATTCCCGCTGCTGCCGCTGCCGGAATGCCCTTCAGATGATTCGTGTTAGGCACGATAACCGACTTCACATTCTTGATAATGCTTCCGCTGGCTCCCACCACCACACGGTCCGGCAGCTCCCCCAGCACTTTCCTGGCCGTGGCCGCCGCATAGGCAAGGGCAATGGGCTCTGTACATCCATGGCCGGAAGCAGCTCCTCCTTCAGAATTTGAACATACGCTCCGTACTTAACATTTGTTTTTTCCATGATGATTGTGATTCCTTTCTCAATTTTAATTGATTATCCGGAAAATTACTATACATTTTGGATTGATTTCTGATTAATATTAATGTACCATAAAAGCATATGGTTGTAAAATTTAATGTTTTTATGATATCATTTAAAAATTTTTATACAAAATGAGCAAAGGAATCACATCATATGGAGCTACGGGAGATTGCCGCCTTTATCCAGGTGGCGCAGTTAAAGAGCTTTTCCAAGGCAGCCAGACAGCTGGGTTATTCCCAGGCAGCTGTCACCATTCAAATCAAGCAGCTGGAGCAGGAGCTGAACGTCCATCTCTTTGACCGCATCGGCAAACAGACCACCCTGACCCATCAGGGAGCCCTGTTTTACGAACACGCGGTCTCGGTCATGAAGGAGCTGGAACACGCCAGGGACGCGGTCACCCATGTATCAGAGCTTACCGGAAGCCTGTGTCTGGGGACCATTGAATCCATTTGCGCCACCATATTCCCGGAGCTGTTAAGGGAATACCACAGGCTCTACCCCAAGGTCAACATAAGCTCATCACCGACTCCCCCGAGACACTGTTGGAGATGATGAACAGCAATGCCATTGATATAGTGTATTTCCTGGATAAGCGTATGTATGACAGCAAATGGATAAAAGTCCTGGAGGAACCGGAGGACATTGTGTTCGTCACCGCCTCCGGCCACCCCTTTGTGGGGAGGGACAGCCTGGACCTGGACCAGGTCATAGGCCAGCCCTTCATCCTCACCGAGAGAAACGCCAGCTACCGTTTTATCCTGGACCAGTACCTGGCTGCCAAGGGCAGGGAAATACACCCCTTTCTGGAGATAGGGAACACGGAATTTATCATCAACCTGCTGAGAAAGAACCTGGGTGTTTCCTTTCTTCCGGAATTCACCATACACAGGGATATTATCAGCGGAGAGCTGGCCGTATTGGATGTCAGGGATTTCTACATGAGGACCTGGCGTCAGATTGTTTACCACAAGGATAAGTGGGTCACCAGGGAGATGGACGCGTTCATACGTCTGGCCAGGAGTTAAACAAAAAAGCAGCCCGGCGCGTCAGAATTTAATTCTGAAGGGAGCGTGTTCTCCCTGCCGCACACGGGCTGCTTTCCTGCTTTTCTATTGTCCGTTAATGTAATTCACCAGGCCGCCCGCCGATATGATTTTCTGCATGAAGGGCGGGAAGGACTGGCCCTGATAGGTCTCTCCCTTTGTCTTGTTGGTGATGATTCCGCTGTCAAAATCAACTTCCACCTCATCCCCGCCTCAATGGACCTGGCCGCCTCCAGGCACTCAATGATGGGAAGGCCGATGTTGATGGAATTCCTGTAGAAGATACGGCAAATGTCTCCGCGATAACGCAGCTCACTCCCGCGCACTTGATGGCCAGAGGCGCGTGTTCCCTGGAGGAACCGCAGCCGAAATTCTTGTTGGCCACAATGATGTCTCCCTCTTGGACCTTATTCACAAACTCCCTGTCAATATCCTCCATACAGTGTTTTGCCAGCTCGTCGCCCTGGGTGGCGTTTAAATATCTGGCCGGGATGATGACATCCGTATCCACATTGTCACCGTATTTAAAAACGTGTCCGCATGCTTTCATGTTCAGTCTCCTTTTCCTTTCACAATGATATTGCCTTTATTCCGTTAATCCAGCTGGCACGGGCAGATAATTTTTCCCGCCACGGCACTTGCGGCAGCCACGGCCGGGCTGGCCAGATATACCTCTGAATCCACGTGTCCCATACGTCCCACAAAGTTTCGGTTTGTTGTGGAGATGCACCTCTCCCCGGCCGCAAGGATACCCATGTAGCCGCCCAGACACGGACCGCAGGTAGGTGTGCTCACCACGGCTCCCGCCTCAATGAAAATCTCCAGAAGCCCCTCTCTCATTGCCTGAAGATAGATGGACTGGGTAGCCGGTATCACGATACAGCGCACACCCCTGGCAATCTTCCTGCCCTTTAACACTTTTGCCGCGATTCTCATGTCCTCTATCCGTCCGTTGGTACAGGAACCGATAACCGCCTGGTCCACCTTCACATCCCCTACCTGGTCAATGTTCCTGGTATTGGAGGGAAGATGGGGGAAGGATACGGTGGGCTTTAACTGGGACAGGTCAATCACATATGTCTCATCATACTCCGCGTCCTCATCCGCCTCATATACGGTAAAGGCACGTTTTGAATGCTCCTTCATATATTCCACTGCCAGTTCATCCACCGGGAAGATTCCGTTCTTTCCTCCCGCCTCGATTGCCATGTTGCAGATGGTAAAGCGGTCGTCCATGGAAAGGGTTTTGATTCCCTCCCCCACAAATTCCATTGACTTATACAGAGCTCCGTCCACACCAATCATACCGATGATATGTAAGATTACGTCCTTGCCGCTGACCCACTTGGATGGCTTTCCCACCAGCTCGAATTTAATGGCAGAGGGCACCTTAAACCATGCCCTGCCGGTCACCATACCGGCTGCCATGTCCGTGCTTCCCACGCCTGTGGAAAATGCTCCCAGCGCTCCGTATGTACATGTGTGGGAGTCCGCGCCTATAACCGCGTCACCGGCCACCACCAGTCCCTTTTCAGGAAGAAGGGCATGCTCGATTCCCATATCCCCCACATCAAAATAATTGGTTATCTCATGACGGCAGGCGAACTCTCTGCAGCACTTGCAGTTCTCAGCCGACTTTATGTCCTTGTTAGGGATAAAATGGTCCATAACCAGGGCAATCTTGTCCTTATCAAACACGGTCTTTCTGTCCATCTTCTTCATCTCGTTGATGGCAACCGGAGAAGTGATGTCATTTCCCAGCACTAAATCCAAATCCGCCTCTATGAGCTGTCCCGCCTTCACTTCCTCAAGTCCCGCGTGGGCAGCCAGGATTTTCTGGCTCATGGTCATTCCCATAACTTATTTCCTCCTTCAATATCCTTCTCTTTAATAATTCTTCGAAATTATATCATCCGTGCTTTACATTTTAGCATATGTATTGTTATAATAAAAATACATAATATGAATGGGATATATGAAAAAATGTTATATAGCAGGAGGGGGATTTCATGGAACAGAACCTGTCCCAATACAAAATATTTTATGAAGTGGCCAAAGCGGCAACATATCCAAGGCCGCAAAGGAACTTTACATCAGCCAGCCCGCCATCAGCAAGGCCATCAGCAAGCTGGAGGACAGCCTTGGCCTGTCCCTGTTTACCCGAAGCTCCCGCGGAGTACAGCTTACCTCTGAGGGTGAAATTCTATTTGAACATACCAGGGAGGCTTTTGACGCCTGGACCGGGGCGAACAGGAACTGAAGCGGATTCAGGAATTCGACATCGGCCACTTACGGATTGGGGTGAGCAACACTCTGTGCAAATATATCCTGCTTCCCTACCTGAAGACCTTCATCGACCAGTATCCTCACATGAAGGTTACCATAGAAAGCCAGGCCACAGCCCAGACCCTCGGCCGGTTGGAACAGCAGAAGATCGACCTGGGCCTGGTTGCCGAGCCCTCGGTCCGCCGTGACCTGGCCTTTATCCCGGTCATGGATATCCAGGACACCTTTGTCACCACCCCCAATTATCTGGAGAACCTGTACCTGAGAGAGGGGCGGGATACCAGCCTGTTTGAGACGGGCAACATCATGCTTCTTGACACCAGCAACATGACCCGCCACCATGTGGACGAATACATGGCGGAAAACAACATCTGTCCCCACCAGATTCTGGAAGTCACCACCATGGACCTGCTGATTGAATTTGCCAAAATTGGCCTGGGCATTGCCTGTGTCATCAAGGAATTGGTGCAGAAGGAGCTGGACAGCGGCCTACTGGTAGAGATTCCCCTGTATATCCCCATCCACCGCAGGACCATCGGCTTCGCCTATCACCCTTCCAACCAGGCCATGGCCCTAAAAACATTCCTGGAGTTTCTGTACTGATACTCCGAACATGCATATTCTGCATATATAAAACAGGCGGATTCCCCGGTTTCCTTCCGGGGCCTCCGCCTGTTCTTCCTTGTATCCGCCAATCTTCCCGAATACAATCTACGCATCGTTGTGAATCAATTAGTTGTTAATCAGTTTGTCCGTATCATTCCAGCTGTAAAGCTTTCTCAGCTCAGCTCCCACCTTCTCAAGCGGCTGCTCTGCCTCGTTCTTCCTCATGGCATTGAAATGCGGGCAGCCAACCTGGTTCTCCAGAAGCCACTCTTTTGCAAAGGAACCGTCCTGGATATCGGACAGAATCTTCTTCATGGCTTCTTTGTCTCGTCGGTTACAATCTTTGGTCCGGTGATATAATCGCCGTACTCAGCTGTATTGGAAATGGAATAACGCATGCCTGCAAAACCGCTCTCGTAAATCAGGTCCACAATCAGCTTCATCTCATGCACGCACTCAAAGTATGCATTCTCAGGAGCATAGCCTGCTTCAACCAGAGTCTCAAATCCGGCCTTCATCAGGCGCACACGCCGCCGCAGAGCACTGCCTGCTCGCCGAACAGGTCGGTCTCGGTCTCCACTCTGAAGGTGGTCTCCAGGATACCTGCTTGCGCCTCCGATTCCCTGTCCGTAAGCCAGCGCCATGTCCATGGCCTTACCTGTGGCATCCTGGTAAACAGCTACCAGACACGGGGTTCCTCTGCCCCTCTGATACTCGCTTCTCACGGTATGGCCGGCGCCTTGGGAGCGATCATGGTAACGTCCACATCCTTAGGCGGAACAATCTGTCCGAAGTGGATGGCGAAACCATGGGCAAACATCAGCATCACACCCGGACGCAGGTTTGGCGCGATGGACTCCTTATACATGGCGGCCTGCTTCTCATCGTTGATCAGAATCATGATGACATCTGCTTTTTTGGATGCCTCAGCTGCTGTATATACCTCGAATCCCTGCTCCTCTGCTTTCTTCCAGGAACGGCTGCCCTCATACAGGCCTACAATTACGTTGCATCCTGACTCCTTTAAGTTTAAAGCATGTGCATGTCCCTGGCTGCCGTAACCGATCACAGCAATGGTCTTGCCCTCCAGTAATGACAAATTACAATCTTCCTGATAATAAATCTTTGGCATTGCTTTTTTCCTCCTTCAATTCCTTTGAACTTAAATCTTAAATGATATATGTTTAAGGCAGCAAAACCGACGACTCTCTGTCCGCCTTTGGCCGCCCCTTAAGCCTCTGTTTTATGGAAGCATCCTGATATCCTCCGCGCCTCTTTCCAGTCCCGTAAGACCGGTTCTGGCCAGCTCCAGGATTTCATAATCCTCCAGCAGGTTAATAAGCGCATCCAGTTTGGACTGGTCTCCTGTCAGCATGACTGTCAGCGAATCCTTCCCACATCCACAATGGTGGCGCGGAAGATACTGGATATGGCGCTGACGGACTGGCGGTCGCTGGCATTGGCACGCACCTTCACCATCATCAGTTCCCTGTATACGGAACGGTCCGGCTGCAGCTCCTTGATATCCCTTACATCCTCCAACTTATTGAGCTGGTTCTTAATCTGTTCCAGGACGGTCTGGTCTCCCAGGGAAACCACGGTCATCCTGGGAGTACCGCGGGTCAGCGGTGACACCTACAGTCAGACTCTCAATATTGTATCCGCGGCGGCTGAACAGCCTGCTACACGGGCCAGCACACCTGCAGTATTGTCCACAAGCAGCGATAACACGATTCTGTCGTCCATCTAATCCCACCCTCTCATTTGATGGCAAGCGCCAAAGCAGCTGCTTCTTAATAGTAATTTCAATCATAACAACCATTATTCTATTTGTCAATTGCATAATAGGAATGGTTATTATGAGTTCAAGTTATAGTGACAGGAGCAAATCTCTTAATTCCTTCACCGTCCCCGCAATCCAGGCAGGTCTGCACCCATCCATCTCCTGGCGGTCGCCATATCCGTAGAGCACGCCCACGCATTCCATGCCGCACTCTCTGGCCCCCAGGACATCGTGCTCCCTGTCCCCTACCATCACGCAGCGTCCGATTGTCTCATCGTCCGGCTCCAGGCCGCACTGTTCCAGCACATAACGGATACATCCCCCTTGCGCACCCGCGTTTCCCCCATATCGGCTCCGCCGATGAAATCGAAATAGTCCGCCATGTCAAAGTGCTCCAGTATCTTCCTGGCAAATTTCTCCGGCTTGGAGGTGGCCACCAGCAGCACCCTTCCCGCCTCCTTTAAGGCTTCCAGCATTTCCTTTATGCCGGGATACTCCTTATTCTGAACCCAGCCCCTGACGCTGAAATACTCCCGGTACGCCTGTACTCCCTCCCATGCCTGCTCATCGGAAAAGCCGTAATACTTCTTAAAGCTGTCCCTCAGAGGGGGCCCTATGAAGGGCGTCAGACTGTCCAGATCATCTGTCTGTATCCCGAAATGCGCCAGTGCGTGCTGTACCGATTTTGTGATTCCCTCCTTAGGGTCTGTCAGGGTTCCATCCAAGTCAAATAAAATATAATCCTTACGTTTCATGGTCACTTCTCCTTTTTTATGTGGCTGCCTGCTATATCTTCCCATCCTTAAACGCCTTCATCATCTCGTGTCCCACACTGATACAGGGACCGTATTCCACGATTTCATCCCGTGTAAACCAGCCGGCCTCGCACAGTTCCTCTTCCTCCAGGCATATGGTGTCATTCCCGTCCAGCTCCGCCGTAAATCCCACCATCTCCGTATCGGAAAATGCCCAGGGCTGGCTTTTATAGTAGCGGATATTCTTCACCCTAAGGCCCACTTCCTCCATGACCTCCCTGCGGACGCAGTCCTCAAAGGTCTCTCCGATTTCCACGAATCCGGCAATCAGAGCATAGTTGCGGTAAGCGCCTCCGGCATAGCGCGACATTAACAGCTTGTCCCCGTTGGTAATGGCCACGATGACAGCCGGACTGATCTTGGGGTATTCCGTCTGCCCGCAGGAGGGACAGACAAGGGCGCGCTCCCTGGCGCTGTTCTGTCTTCGAGCCGCAGCAGCCGCAAAACCGCCTGCTCTGCATCCACCGGTAGAGCTGGCTGCCCGTTATCCCCGCAAACGCCTGGTGAAGGGTTCAAAATTCCGGAACACAGTCAGAGGCTCCATGTAAAACCCCCCGAATTCCGGCACCGCCATGTCCGTCACACAGTAATAGGCCCTGTCATCAATAGAAAAAAGGTACTGTGCCTGTTCCGAAAAATCCCATTCCTCTCTCAATTCCCCGAAGGTAGGGATCGCACTCCCCTTTTCGCCTTTGAGAAGCATTACCTTATTATATTCATAGTGAAGCAGATAATCCCTGTCTTCCGGTTTCTTTCTCCTGAATACAGGGTCATATGTATGCGGTGCAATATCCTGAATCATGCATTTAGCCTCCGTCCTTTACGGTCTGTTAATCCTGAAAGTCCAACCTGTAAAAATATATTTAGTGTCTATTGTATCACAGGAACGGTTCATTGTAAAACCTTCCTTTCAAATCAGTGAAGTAAATCAGCAAAGCAGTGAGGCAGGAACGCCCGTCAAAAAAGGACGCCCTGTATCCGGAACGTCCTTTCACCTCTCAGTCATGAATCACAACATTCAATTTTTTATGAATCCCCAGACTGAGAATTCCCAGCATGGACTTTCCGTCCACCATGCAGCTGCCGCAGCACACGTCAATATCTTCCGGCTGCTTCTCGCTCTGCTGGACAAACCGTTTTACATCCTCCACCGAATCAAACATGACTTCCCTTGTGGTCATATAGGCACCTCCTGTCATTTTATACAGAAAGTCTTCCCATATCAAAAAGCTTATACACGCCAAACCGTTTTTTAAGGGGCTTAAGCTTCCAGCGTCTGAGGCTGCTGAAAAAGTAATAATAAATCACAAAGGCGACCCGTGGTCAGGCTCCAGGTCAGCGGATAGCAGAAGGCCGCCCCGATGATAGTGTGGTAATGAGGCAGCACCAACATAATCCACAGCACCCTGACCGCGCACACGCCGATGCCCGTGATGACGAGGGGCATCCACGCGTCTCCCACCCTCTGAGGGTACCGGAAAGTATCTCAATGGCAATATAGGTAATAAAGGTCGGGACCATGAAATGCAGCAAATCCATGCTGATGGCCTGGACCTGCAGGTCCGTGGTGAACAGTTCCACCAGCAGATGGCCGCCGTTATACAGAACCGCTCCCACGGACGCTGTCAGCACCACGCCGATCACCATGCAGGCACCGGCGCCCTTGCGCACACGGTCCAGACGGCCGGCCCCGAAATTCTGCCCCACGAGGTGGTGGCGGATATGCCGAGGGCATTAATCATCATCCAGTACAGGCCGTCCACCTTGCCGTAGGTGGCCCATGCAGTCACATTGTCTGTTCCCAGGGTATTGACACCGGCCTGGATGATGACATTGGATATATTGTACATGACGGACTGCATCCCGGCAGGGATACCGATGCGCACAATCCTCTGAAGCATCCTCTGGTCAATGCGCACCTTCTTCCATTCCAGCTTATACATATCGTCCGTTTTCATAAGCGCACGGACCACCAGGACTGCGCTTAAAAGCTGGGACGTGATGGTAGCCAGGGCAGCGCCTGCCACTCCCATCCGCAACACTGCCACCAGCAGCACATCCAGAATAATGTTGGTAAAACAGCTGGCAATGAGGAAATACAGGGGCCGTCTGGAATCTCCAACGGCCCGCAGGATTCCGGCGCCCATGTTGTAAACCAGGTTGACTATGATACCCAGGAAATATATGCGGATATACACCACCGCATGGCCCATGACATCCTCCGGCGTCTTCATGGCTTCCAGGGCCCAGGGCGATCCCACCAGACCCACAATCATGAATATAATACCCCCAATAACGGAAAAAGCAATGGATGTATGTACGGCCCAGTGGACTTATCCGCCTTCCTGGCGCCGTAAAACTGGGATATGACCACCGTGGCGCCGCTGGACAGGCCCACAAAGAAACCCACCAGCAGATTAATCAGGGTGCTGGTGCTTCCACCCACCGCAGCCAGGGCCTGCTTTCCCACAAAGCGGCCCACCACCATGGCATCCGCCGTATTATACAGCTGCTGGAAAAACGTTCCGAACAATATGGGAAAGAAAAACAGCAGCAGCTGTCCGAAAATGCTTCCTTCCGTGATACGGTTTTCCTTTGCAACCTTTCCCTCCATACCTGCACCTCATGTCTGTACATTTTCGTAAAAATCATAAAGAATAAAACAGCACCCACCAGTTAGGTCAGCTGATGGGTACTGCCTCCAATTCCTATCTTATATCATGGACCGGCTTTTGTCCATCGGATTTTATTCTGCGACCGCTTATTCTACAGTCTTTTATTCTGCGGCCTCATCTTTTGCGGCTACCTCTGCGATGGATTTAACCAGACCGGCAATTCCCTGGATATCCGAAGGAATAATTATCTTATTGGCCTTTCCGTTGGCAGCTGCCTGGAACGCTCCAGGCTCTTAAGCTGAAGGACCGCATTGTCAGCCCCTGCCTCCTTGATGAAACGGATACCGTCTGCCGTAGCCTTCTGCACGGAACGGATGGCCTCTGCCTGGCCCTGGGCCTCCTTAATCTTCTTTCCTTCTCGGCCTCAGCCTCAAGATGGCCGCTTCCTTCTCAGCCTCCGCGTTCAGAACCGCGGATTCCTTGTTGCCTTCCGCCACCAGAATCATGGACTTCTTCTCGCCCTCAGCCCTCAGAATGGATTCACGGCGCTCGCGCTCTGCCTTCATCTGTTTCTCCATGGCCTCCTGGATAGCTGCCGGAGGAATGATGTTCTTAAGCTCTACCCTGGTCACCTTGATGCCCCACGGTCCGTAGCAATATCCAGCGACTCCTGCATCTTGGCTTGATGGTTTCCCTGGAGGTCAGCGTTTCATCCAGCTCCAGGTCACCGATAATATTTCGCAGGGTGGTGGCTGTCAGGTTCTCAATGGCAAGCAGCGGACGCTCCACGCCGTAAGCATACAGCTTCGGGTCCGTGATGTAGAAGAATACCACCGTATCAATCTGCATGGTTACGTTATCCTTGGTGATAACCGGCTGGGGAGGGAAATCCTCACCTGCTCCTTGAGATTCACCTTCTTGGCCACACGGTCGATGAAGGGAACCAGGAAATGAATGCCCACGCTGTATGTGCCGAGATAGGCCCCCAGCCGTTCCACCACCAGAGCCTGAGCCTGGGGCACGATTCTGATACAGGTGGACAGAATGAATAAAATAATGACTGCAATGATGATGAACGTGATAAATCCTCCGATTGCTCCAAACATATGAATCCTCCTTATGTTTCTTTATACTTTTTCCACTTCATGTTCCTGCTTTGCCGCAGCTACCAGCAGCTTAGCCCCGCTGACAGCGGATATAATCACTACATCACCCGCTTCAAAGGTATCCCCCTCCTGCGCCGCCCTGGCAAGCCAGGTTTCACCGGCCAGGATGGCACTCCCTGTACCCGCCACATTATCAATACGTTCCTTGACCACGGCCTTACGGCCTGTCAGACTGTCTACATTGGTATTTGTCCGCTTGCTGTACAGGTACTTGTACGCAAAGGGACGGACCATGAGAAACAGCATGAAGGACACCGCCACAAACACTGCCAGCTGGGGATACAGACCGCCTCCACCCACCTGCACCACCAGAGCCGCCAGGGACCCCCCGGCAAACCAGATACTGGTCAGGGATGTAGTAACTCCTTCCACTACCAAAAAACCACAAACGCGATAAGCCAAATAAGGGACATGTAAATCTCCTTTCACCTGCACAGAATATGGAGAAAATTGGTTACTTATTCTTATTGTATCATAGTCAGACTTAAAATCAATCAAGGGATTGTAAATTTATCATATTCTTAATATAATTGTAAGCAGTACGAAAGGTTATGCGTCAGTTAAGGACGCCGCTGCTGTTATTATATGTTTTTGCAAACAGGTTATACTTAACATAAACTTAAATACACATGATCAGGGGGTACAACATGAAACGCATACTCTTACTCGGAACAGGCGGCACCATTGCCTGCAAGCGCACGGATAAAGGCTTAAGCCCGTCATCACATCGGATGAAATCCTGTCCTATGTGCCCGACAGCCGAAGCTACTGTGAAATCCACTCCATCCAGCTGATGAACATAGACAGCACCAACATACAGCCCTGCCACTGGCTGGCAGTCGAAAAGGCAATCGAGGAAAACTACGGCCAATACGACGGCTTTGTCATCACCCACGGCACGGACACCATGGCTTATACGGCCGCGGCCCTGTCCTACCTGATTCAGCATTCGCCAAAGCCCATCATCATCACCGGGGCCCAGAAGCCTATTGACATGGAAAATACGGACGCCAGGACCAACCTGGCCGACAGCCTTCTCTTTGCCTCCTGTCCCGGCGCCCACGACGTGAACCTTGTCTTTGACGGCAAGGTCATTGCAGGCACCAGGGGAAAGAAGGAGTGGACAAAAAGCTATCACGCGTTTTCCAGCATCAACTTTCCTTATGTGGCCATCATCCAGGACGGCCAGATTATATTTTATCTGGACGACAAGGACAGGGACAAAAAGCCGGTCTGCTTCTACCGCCAAATGGACGGGGATGTGGGGCTCATGAAGCTGATTCCCTCCATGGACGCTTCCCTGCTGGATTACATGGCGGAGCATTACGACGCGTCATCATAGAATCCTTTGGAGTGGGCGGCCTGCCGTCCTACCAGGACGGGGATTACCACGGCGCCATCGCCCGTTGGACAGGCCTTGGAAAGACCGTCATCATGACAACCCAGGTCACCAACGAGGGCAGCGACATGTCCGTCTATGAGGTGGGCCGGAGCATCAAACAGGAATTCGGCCTTCTGGAAGCCTATGACATGACCCTGGAGGCAGTAGTTACTAAAATTATGTGGATACTCGGTCAGACAAAGGACCCTGTCCGGATACGCAGGATGTTCTACGAGACCGTGAACCGGGACATACTCTGGAAATGGAGTGAAAACTAATACCCTGCCTCTGACCCGTTTTTAGAGAACTGTGCGGAGTTCTATTTTAAGCCCCTTTCCCTTGACTGTGATTTATCTTATTTTATCTACAATGCTTTTGCCCATGCGGGGGAATTATATCTTGAGCTAGAGAAATCCCACGACAGCTTCCCGGCCAGCAGACCTGCTCCCAGGGCGCCGTCTGCCGCAGGGTTTCCGGTTGGAGTACACAAAAGGGAAATGGCAGGGGGGCAGTTCGGAGAGACTAAGTCCCGCTGCGGAAACGGTCACCGCCGGGGCTGCGCTCCCGCCTCTCACGGACGCGATCCCCCATGCACGTCCGCGTCCCCTCCCCCCGCCTCATTCACAACTGTAAACCCAAGTATCATTCCCCCTCCCACTGCCTGAAACACAGTGATGGACTCATGCAGGATAGCCACCGATACCAGGATGGCCACAAGGGGGTCTATGTAGCTGAGAATAGAAGCTTCCTGGCCTTTCAGATAACGAAGGGATGAAAAATACATGCAATAACATATGCCGGTGTGGAACACTCCCACCACCAGAAGGTTTGCAACCCCAAGTACATCCATTTCCGAAAGATGGGATCCTCCTGTCAGGCACACATAGGGAGTGAGAACCAGAATGGCTGCCAGGAACTGGTAAAATGTCCGGTTAATGCCCGACACATGACGTATGCTTTTATTGAACAATACCACCGACGCATAAAACACAGCGGCCCCCAGGCCGAACAAAATCCCAATCAAATCACGCTTCCTCCTCCTCTGCTGACACCTATCACCAGCACCAGTCCCAGTGTGGACATAACGAAACAGAACATCTGGCGGGCGGTAAGCTTCTCCTTAAACAGGAAGGGGCTCGCCACTGTCACGATGACAGGGGCAAAATAGTAGCTGAGAGCAGCCATTGCAACCGTGTATAGCGGTATGCCTCAAAAACAGTATCCAGTTGATTCCAATGGCCGCGCCTGACAGAATCAAAAGGTGCAGCTCCGCCTTTACATCCTTTATCCCCAGCCCCCGACCGGTACAAAGCTGCCAGAGGAAAATGGCTCCCGCGGCAATCAGGCCCGGTACAGGGCCAGCTCCCTGACGGCAGGGGAATATGTCTCACAAAGGCTCCTATGGTGCCAAAGGCCGCCATGGCCCCTATGATTTCCAGTTTTGCTTTCATTGGTTAACTCCTTCCGGGACTCGCCCCATTTTTATATCAGGCCCAGGGTACGGATGAGATCCAGCCACAGCGTCAGGGTAAAGGCACTGCCGCAGGTCGTGATTGCCACCGCACTGGAGCTCAGTACGCCTTCGTGTCCCATATTCCGCGCCATTACAAAGCAGCTGACGGTTGTGGCCGATCCCAGCATCACAAGAATCGCCACCAGCTGCTGCTGACGGAACCCCATGTACACCGCGGCCGGAAGGAAGATGGCGCTAAGAAGCACCAGCTTTATGGCGCTGGCGCCCAGCGCCGCCCTGACCCCCTGGGATGCCTGCCTGAGGTCAAAGGACGCACCCATGGCCATCAGGCCCAGAGGCGTGGCAACTCCTGCCAGGCTGGACACGGTCTTTTCCATGATTTGGGGCTGCTTCAGTCCCATAAGAGACCAGGCCATGCCGGACAGGATTCCCAGTATGATGGGATTCTTAAGTATACCCACCACTGTTCTCCCCAGCATCCGGCGGTCAAGGACCGCACCCCCGGGACTTGTAAAGGCCAGAATCACCACAGCCATCACATTGTACAGCGGGACACTGCCTATTATCATAAGAGGCGCCATTCCCGCATCCCCATATATGTTCTTAATGAAGGCAATTCCCAGAAGAGCCGCGCTGCTGCGGTAGGAAGCCTGTATGAATTCTCCTCTGAGCCTCCTGTCCTTAAGCCCCATGGACAAAAGAACCGCCAGCAGGATTCCTCCCAGGGTAGAGACAAAGCAGAACAGCACGAACCTGGTATCCCACACCTTCAAAAAATCCGAATTGGACAGGTCCTCAAACAGCAGTACGGGAAGGGCCACCTTAAACACAAACTGATTGACCCTGTCCACAAAGACTCCTTCCATAATTCCTGCTTTTCTGAAACACGCCCCCAATACCATAAGGAAAAAGATGGGCATGGTCGCATTGAGACTGAATATGAGATGTTCCATCGCAGTCTGCCTCCTGTCTTTTTTTGCACATTTTCCCTGTAACAATATACGCTGGCCGTTTCTTTGTCAAGTCTTTCAAGATTTTCTTATTGACATTTCCTCTGTCTCGTGATTAAATAGAATCAACTTATTAATATAATTTTAAAAAGTACGTTAATAATTGTATGAATTGTATGAAAGGAGGGGTATTCCCATGGCCCAGGAAGAACCGGTCACTGTAAAACAGCTGAATAAAGAGCGCATACGAGCTTACATGGGTAAACATGAGTCTGCTTCCAAAAGCCAGATTGCCAGGGAGCTGGGATTAAGTTTCCCTACGGTCGGACGCCTGATTGATGAACTGTGCTCCGATGGGGAACTGACTGAACAAGGGGCCGGCTCATCCACCGGAGGCAGGTGCGCCTGCCTTTATGAACTGAATCCCCTTTTCAGCCTGTATCTCCTGGTACAGTTGAGTCGGACCGGGTATGCTGGAATCTGAAGGATATGAGAGAGAACACCGTGGAGCAGGGATGTCTGCCCTTTGAAATTCTGTCCCTGGAACAGCTGGATGCCTGATTCTCGATATCCACAACCGGTATCCCCGCCTGAAAGCAGCCGCCGCGGGGATTGCCGCCCTGGTAAATCACGGTGTGGTGGAAGAGACCAATCAGTACAGCGGACTCAAGGGCATGAACCTGGAGGAACATTTCCGGCGTCTGGTTCCCATCCCCATGACAGTGGGAAATGATATGAATTTCCTGACCATGGCTGCTGGGCCCAGAAGCACCCTGCTACAGGCTCCCTGGTCACGCTTTTCATGGGAGGAAACGGTATAGGAGGCGGAATGGTCATTGATGGTCATCTGTGGACCGGGGCCTCAGGCTATTGCAGCGAGGTCAGCTTCCTGCCTGTCTATAAACAGTTAAACAGCGGCGGCCCTGGTCTGCCTCCCGCGGAGAACATAAGCGAGCTATATGCACGCCTGATACAAATTTATGCCGTGACGGTAAATCCTCACATGATAGTGCTCTACCGCCACCCCCTGCTGGAGGGAAAAGCAGACGAGATCCGCCGTCTCTGCGTTTCCTATCTGCCGTCCAAGGCAATCCCGTCTATAGAGCTGTCCTATGATTACCAGCAGGATTATGAAAAGGGCCTGTTTGCGTGGCAAAGTCCCTGGAACAGGCTGCCAGTGAAGGAGGTTCATAATGCGCTACACCCATGTTGTGTTTGATATTGACAACACGCTGATTAATACCACCGGGGCCGTGCTCCACGGACTGCAGAGAGCTCTCAGGGATATAACCGGGGAACACTGGGACATAAGCCGGCTTCTGCCGGTTCTGGGCATACCAGGGCTGGATGCATTTGAACGTCTGGGCATACATTCCCCCGACCAGATATTCCGGATTTATCCCCGGTGGGAACAGTATGAACAGGAGTATCAGTACACCGCCTATCTGTATGAGGGCATTGTACCCCTGTTGGATTTTCTGAAAAAAGGGCTGCAGCCTGGGCATCATCACTTCCAAGACAATGCCTCAGTACACCTGCAGCTTCCTTCCCTTTCAGATATCCGGATATTTTCAGACCGTCATAACGGCCGATGACACAGTCCGCCACAAACCGGATCCGGAACCCATGCTTGAATATATGAAACGCACTGATGCCTGTCCCCGGCAGATTCTCTACATCGGGGACAGCATCTACGACATGCAGTGCGCGTCCCGGGCCGGAGTTGACTCCTGTCTGGCTTTGTGGGGCTGCCACTGTCCGGACGACATCTCATCCACCCATCGTTTTGAGGATCCGGCTGCATCATACGCTGGCTTGAATGATACGCCAGAATGATACGCTAAATGATACGTCAAAATGAGACGCCAAAATGAGACGCCTAATGAGACGTCAAAATGAGACACCGGCTTCCACGCTTCACCGCCCCGCGTCTGATTTCTCCCTCAGCAGCCAGCCCAGTCTGGACCGGTCAAATATTATCAAACTGGATATTTCGCTCAGTCCACTTTTCCGTTATAGTAGGTATCAGCATTTAAGTACTTCAATTTAAGGAGGTATCCCTATGACGGAACGTTTCTCTACTAAAAAACTGGTGTTGTCTGCCCTGTTCGCAGCTCTGGCCTGCGTGGCCACCATGTCCATCCGCATCCCCACCCCCGGTACAGGCGGTTACATCCACCCGGGCGACGCATCGTGATTCTCTGCGGCGTGTTTTTGGACCCGGTATCCGCATTCCTGGCAGCCGGTATCGGCTCCTGCATGGCAGACCTGCTGGGAGGTTATTTCATCTATGTTCCCATCACCTTTGCCATCAAGGGCCTGGTGGCATTTTCGGCAAGCCATGTCTGCCGCAGTTTAAGGGCCAGAGGGATAAATCCATATGCCGCCGTAGCCGGCTGCGGTGTGATTGACATTGTTCTGGTGGCGGGAGGATACTGCATGTGCGAAGTCTTTCTATACGGATTAGGTGCTGCCCTGGCCAGTGTTCCCAGCAACATCATCCAGGGAATCAGCGGCCTGATTATCTCCAGCGCCCTGTATCCGGTCCTCCAAAAGCCTCTTTCCATGGCGTTAAAGGCTTAAAGGGTGTGAGAAAGCATTGTAAGACACTCCTAAAACGAATCCGGCATTTCAGCCACAGTCTCTCCATAAATGGGATGGCGCTTATAGGGCGCTATCTCAGCCAGAGGCTTCAGGACAAAATCACGCTTGTGCATCTGTGTATGAGGTATGCTCAGCTGTTCCGATACATACACCAAATCGTTAATAGAAAATAATGTCCGGGTCCAGCGTCCTGGGGCCCAGTGTATGATTCACTTCCTTCCCGCTGCCGCCTCGATTTCATGTAGCCGTCTAGCAGTTCCTCCGGTGTAAAGAGAGTCTTTATTTCCAAACATCCGTTGAGGAAATCAGCCTGGTCCGTCACTCCGTAAGGAGGCTTCCTTATCTCCAATTCCACGGATTACAGGCTGTCGGGATACATGAGCAGCAGTTCTTCCGCCAGTTTTTCCGTAATTTCCAGCGGCAGACGTTCATCGGACTCTGCGATGCAGTAAGCCTGTGCCCCTTTTTCCTCCCTGAAAAGCTTCATAAACGCAATGTGCACATTGCAGTCGCTGAGGCACTTGGAAATGCGGGCCAGGAGGGCTATGACCACCGCCACCGCCGTGCGTGAGCCGGAAGGCCCTATTATATTGGGGCCTAATACGTCAAATGCACTGATGACTGCCCTAAATTTATTCCTCCTGACATTCTGTTCTCCGGATTACCGCTTGCCTCTGAGTTTGCCCGGTGCCTGTCTGGGAACCGTGTGGATGCTGCCGCCTTCCAGCTCCTCCAGCGCTTCTCCCACCGCCTCATTGTAGGTGGGATGGGCGCGCATCCCCAGAAGCAGCTGTGGTACGGTCAGCTTATTCGCCGCCGCGGTGGCCATCTCCCCGATCATGTCCGTGGCCCTGGCGCACATCATCTGGCTCCCAGCACCACCTTGGTGTCGGCTTCTGCAATGATTTTGATGAAGCCCCTCTCCTCCCTGGATATCTGGGATTTCCCATTGGCGGACATCAGGAATTTCCCCACTGACACAGGTATCCCAGCCTGGGCCGCCTCGTCCTCCGTAAGTCCCACGGACGCAATCTCAGGACTGGTGTACACGCAGCTGGGAACAATGGATAAATCAATGGAGTGGCCTGTTCCCGCCAGGTGTTCCGCCACCCATACTCCCTGGGCGCTGGCCACATGAGCCAGCTGGATTCCCTTAATCACGTCTCCGATGGCGTATACACCCTCCATGGATGTCTCAAAGTTGGAATCCACCACAATTCTTCCCCGCTCCATGGCAAGCTCTGTCCCCGGTCCCAGCAGCTTTTCCGTTTCCGGCACCCTGCCGGCGGCCGACAGCACATAATCCGCTTCCTCCCGCTTCTCCTCTCCCTTTTCCTCGAAGACGCAGGCCAGACCATGTTTCGTCTCTTCAATCCTCTTTACCGTGGCTCCTGTATAGATTTTGATTCCACGCTTTTTGAGAATCATTTTCAGGTTCTGGGAAATGTCCTTATCCAGGTTTGCCAGGAGCCTTGGAAGGGCCTCCACTATGGTCACCCGGATGCCAAGGGATGAAAATACAGAGGCAAATTCAGCTCCGATCACGCCTCCACCGATAATCAGCAGGCTTTCCGGCGCACGCTTCAGTTCAAACAGCCTGTCGCTGGTAAGCACCCCGGGCAGGTCCAGTCCCTGGATGGGCAGGTTCATTGGCTTTGAGCCTGAGGCCAGCAGCACATGCTTTCCTTTTAACACCCGGCTTTCCTCTTCTCCTTCACACCCTGTCACCAGCACGGTTTTGTCCGCCTGCAGAGCGCCGGTTCCCTTAACCAGCGTCACGCCGTTTGCCTTAAAGAGCTGCTCCACTCCCTGTCTTAAGCTTCCTGACGTTCCCTCCTTGTATTCCAGAATCTTATCATACTCATACCGGACATTCTCCGCAAAAATGCCGAACTGTCCGCCCTCCTTCATCTCCCTGTAAAGCTGGGACGCATGAATCATGGCCTTGGCCGGAATACAGCCACGGTTCAGGCAGGTTCCCCCTACCTCCCTGTTTTCCACCACTGCCACCGAAGTCCCAGCTTGGCGCCCTTGATCGCCGCCACATAACCGCCGGGACCTGCTCCTATAATAACCAAATCAAATATATCTGCCATCTTTCCT
>ENA-OQCK01000381-OQCK01000381.1-human-gut-metagenome-genome-assembly--contig:-NODE-381-length-25126-cov-2.713469_pt1 | contig 25126 bp, 31 predicted proteins | sample MGYA00242498_ERZ504578 | MGnify/ENA primary metagenome ERZ504578 (study PRJEB26092, sample SAMD00036229) | human gut metagenome | host: Homo sapiens | study: EMG produced TPA metagenomics assembly of...
AAATGATATCGTACTGGCTAAAGGGAATGGTACACCGCGCGTTGGTGTGGCATGTGGAAACTGGCTTCATATTGATGAACTGGCTTTGCAGGATCAAAAGCCGGTAGAAGATTTGCTGGAACGTTTTCCGGAGGATATGCAGGTGTTTTATTTAAAAAAGCCAAAGCTGTTTGCGGAAGATGGAGATCGTTATACATGGTGTGATGTAGCAGGGGCCGATCCATCTATCGGTCGTAAAGAAATTGTAGGTGTAGATGAGGAGCATGCACTGGACTGGGAGGTGATTCGCCGAATCAGTGAACATCTGCCGGATGCGGAAGAAGCGACAATGTATTGCAATGCGCCGGTTGAAGACGGACGCTATCGTCTTGCATGGTTCTCCGATGGTCCGTGGACAAGATTGTGGGACTATCGAGGCATGACAAACTCTCTAATGGATTTATACACGAATCCAGAGGATGTGCATCATGTATGCAGAAGAGTTGTGGATTTCTTTAAACGCGCCGCAAAGCGCGGTGTCGAAGAGGCGCATATAGACGGTATAGCCTTCGGCGACGATCTTGGGATGCAGAAGGGGCCGTTCATGTCACCTGAGATGTTTCGGGAATTCTATTATCCGTATTACGTTGAGCTGTGTGAGTATGCGCATTCCCTCGGTCTGCATGTCTGGCTGCACAGCTGCGGTGATGTGAGAAAGCTGTTGCCGGATATAATTAAAAGTGGAATTGATGTTCTGCATCCGATTCAGAAGTATGCGATGGAAGAACAGGAAATTGCGGACACCTTCGGGAATCAGATTTCCTTTTGGGCTGGAATTGACCTTCAGCGTGTGCTGCCGTTTGGTAGCGTAGAGGAGGTACGGGAAGAGACAAGACATTTCATTGATGTTTTCCATCAGCGGGGAAAGGGGCGTATGGTGTTTACGCTGAATAACCGTATGCAGATAACGTACCGATTGAAAATTTTATCGCATTCATTGAAGAAGCCCACCGGTATGGTGCAGCGATTGAAGGAGTGAAGGAAAATGAGTGATAAGCTGGAAAAGATACAGCAGCTGATGCCGCTTGGAAAAATGCAGGAGGTGAATGCCCTGGTGGAGAGTGCCCTGCAGGAGGGGATATCGCCACAGGAAATATTGAAGGGTGGATTATTGGAGGGCATGGATATCGTAGCAAAGAAATGGGCGGAAGGAACGGCGTTTATACCGGAGGTTCTAATCAGTGCCCGCTGTATGAATGGTGCTATGGAAATACTGGAGCCTTATCTTGTGAAAAAAGAAGAAAAATTCAGTGGAAGGGTGGTATTCGGAACGGTGCAGGGGGATCTGCATGATATTGGGAAAAATCTCTGTACACTCATGCTGAAGGCGAAATCCTTTGAGGTGATTGATATCGGTGTTGATGTATGCGCCGAGAAGTTTGTGGAGGCTGTAAAGACCTATCAGCCGGATGTACTCTGCATGTCTTCTTTGCTGACAACCTCCATGGGATATTTTAAGGTGGTTTTGGATGCCTTACAGGAAGCAGGTGTCAGAGATTGTGTGAAGGTTGCTATCGGCGGTGCACCTGTGACACAGGCTTACGCAGATGAAATCGGAGCAGACCTGTTTACGGAGGATGCTGTATCCCTGGCAGGAAGACTGCTTGAGGAATTTGCGTGACAAAATTTCAGAAGCATGACGATATTCTGGAGCTGCTGCTTCAAAAACATCCGCAGCTCGATCTGTCCTGCGGAGGCAGAGGACAATGCGGAAAGTGCCGGCTTCAGGTCACAAAGGGCTTTCTTCCTGTTACAGATGCAGAAGGAAAACTGCTGTCCAAGGTACAGCTTGCACAGGGAATTCGCTTGGCCTGTGAGCATCGAAATTGTGAGGCGGCTATTGAAGGAGAACTGCTGCATGAGCAAAGGGATATGCAGATCGTGGGAGTGGAAGAGCTGCATCTGGCTGGTCATCATGAGGAAGGCTGTGTACTTGCTGTTGATATCGGTACGACAACTGTCGTTCTTGTATTGCTGGAAATACGGACAGGAAATGTCTTGCTGGAAAAAAGCTTTCTCAATCCGCAGCGACGGTATGGTAGTGATGTGATCAGCAGAATACAGCATGCTCATGAAAAGGGGCCTACACTGCTTCAGGAGCTGCTGCTGAAGGGATTGCGTGCACAGCTGAAAGCTGTTGAGAATAAGGATATACGCCGTATGTGCGTCTGCGGAAATGCCGTCATGACACATTTGTTTCTTGGGATAGACCTATACCACTGGCAGCTGCACCATATGAGTGTGTACAAAAGGAGCTGGTCATTTGTTCATCAAAACAGTTTTTTCCGGATTTTATACCGGAATTTGAGATACAGGTTCTACCTCCGATTTCCGCATATGTTGGTAGTGATATTTTGATGGGAATTTATGCACAGGATATGGAAAAGACCAAACAAAGCTCACTGCTGCTGGACTTGGGAACAAATGGAGAGCTCGCTCTATACCATGAGGGCATGCTGAGCGTGAGCAGTGCCGCCTGCGGACCTGCCTTTGAAGGAGGAAACATGAGCTGCGGCTGTGGTGCTGTAACAGGGGCAGTCAGCGAGGTACGCTGGGAGAATGGCTTTCGACTGCAGACTATTCATGACGGTAAGCCGGTGGGAATTTGCGGAAGCGGATATCTTTCTCTCATCAGCTGCCTTCTTACCGCTTCACTGCTGGATGTCAGTGGATATCTGAATCAACAGGTTACCCTCTTCGACGGACTACTTCTTACCCAGAAGGATGTCCGGGAGTTCCAGCTTGCGAAAGCTGCGATAGCTGCCGCACTGGAACGGGTATGTGCTGGAGCACAATGCTCCTATGAGCAAATTGAAGCAGTTTATCTTGCAGGAGCTTCGGCCGGCATCTGCATGTAGAGGATCTGTGTATAACAGGAATTCTTCCAACAGCCTTGAAACAAGCTGTACGGATTAGCGGTAATACGGCATTAAAAGGCTGCTGCAGATATGCTCTGGAACAAAATCGCACACGTATGGAGCTGCTTTGTAAAAATGGACACTGTATTCTACTGGCTTCGGATACCGGCTTTTCGGATGCGTTTATCTCACATATGCTGCTGGAACCATTCACATAAAAAAACACACAGGTCTTTTCCTCATAAGATGCTATAATACATATGAGGTGATGCCTGTGTTTTCGAATGGAAAAAACCATATCCTGCGTGAAGAAACAATACATTTAACAGAATTTGCACAGGTACATATGCAGATGGTAAAGCATGTTGCACATTTTACATGTATAGAAGCTCATATTCTGCATTTTCATAAACATGACGATCGCCAATATCTTGTGCTGTATCTGCCACAGGGTACAGGTATCCTGGTAAAGGGCAGCGATTATACGGCGCTGACTGGCTCCTGCACGCTGATTCAGTCCTATGCTTCTGTGTTTTCGATTTATCTGGATGAAGGCTGCGAGGTATATGCCGCACTGTTAACAGGGGAAAGTATTCAGGGATATATAAAGCAGGAAACAATTCTTCAGGACCTTCGTTTTCATAAGAAAACAGAAATTTTCTTTCACTCCGTTTTTCAGAGTCTGGATAAATATCATTTGGTGGACGAGTATTCCATCAGCTCTTCCGTGCTTCGCCTGTACAGTGATCTTCACTATCAGCTGCACGAGGCACAGCCTGGCAGTATGAAACAGGAAATGGTGGATAAGGCAGTTTCTTTTATCGAGCAGAATTATCGCAGAGATATCGGTCTGAAGGATATTTCAGAGGCTGGCGGCTACAGTGAATACTATTTTTTAAGAGTTTTCAAAGAGGTTATGCGGATGACTCCATACGAATATCTTATACGTAAGCGGCTTTCACAGGTGAAAATCCTGCTTTTGTCTACAGGGAAAACAATCGAGGAAATCGCGCTGGAATGCGGATTTAAATCAGATATCAGCTTATATAAGGCATTTAAGAATATGTATTCCATAACACCCGGGGAATATAAAAAATGCGTAGGCAGGGGATAAGCTCTTGTGCTTTCGGTAATTCAAAGAAACATTATCAAAAAGGATCAACTTTGATATTTCCCTCAAATGAAGTGTGTCCTGTTCATTTCAAATAAGAAAGGGAATTTGCGTAAATCAGGAAAAATCTGCTGTTTCTATATCCTTTGCTTTTTCTGAAGATACACAGGTGCTGTGCTGCTGGTTCTATTGGAAAGCGTTGTTGCATCCCTGGTTCTATGGTAAAATAGAGATATTGTAGAGGGCAACGTATGAAAAAAGGGTACCGGAAATTTTTTGATTCCATATTTATATTGTCAATTAAACGCGGATTGATGCTGGCAATCCCTTTTCTTATCCTTGGAAGCTTTGCTTTGCTGCTGTCCAGCTTTCCACTGGATGCCTACCAGTCATTTCTGACCTCCTTTCATCACGGAGCTCTGCTTACCGTTTTTAACAGTCTGTATGAAATAACACTGAATTCGCTTGCACTGATTCTGATTATCACGATTGCACTTTCCTATGGGCAGCTGCATGCGCTGGATGATGTTTTCTTTTATCCTGTGGTGGCCATGATTTCCTATCTGGCATTCTGCGGAGGAATGGAATATGCCAATGAGATTTTCCATCCGGAATGGGTGTTTACAGCTATGTGTATCACAATACTGTCCTGCTGGCTGTTCCACAAGGGTATGCATTGCGGCAGGCGTTTTGAAAAGCTGCATACTGCCGGTGCGGACTATACGTTTAACAAAGCCATACAGGGGATTTTTCCGATTGCTGCGATTGCTCTGTTCTTCGCTGTTATCGGTGCAGTGCTGCGTGCACAGTTTGGAGAAGTCAACATTACAAATTTCGGTGCCTATTTATTTATGGGATTGTTTGAAAAAGTGGGAAAAGGGCTGCCTGGTGCTCTACTGTATGTATTCTTTGCACATTTTCTCTGGTTTTTTGGAATACATGGTACCAATACGCTGCAGATGGTCGCAAAGCAGTTTCTGGAGCCCGGTATTCTGATCAATCAGCAGCTGGTACAGGCGGGACAGCTTCCAACGGAAATATTCACAAAGACTTTTCTGGATACGTTTGTCTTTATGGGAGGCTGCGGTGCTGCATTATGTCTGATTACGGCGATGCTTTAAAAGCGAGAAAGAGTAATAACCGCAAGCTCGCCAAGGTAGCGGGGATTTCCGTTTTATTCAATATCAATGAAATTGTAATATTCGGTTTTCCGGTCATCTTCAATCCGCTGATGCTGCTGCCGTTTCTGCTTGTTCCTCTGGTTCTGACACTGACCAGTGCGTTTGCCATGCAGCTGCAGCTGGTACCTCTGCCCACACATTCTGTGGAATGGACAGTTCCGATTCTCATGAGCGGATACGAGGCATGCGGCTCTGTTTCCGGCAGTTTGCTGCAGCTGTTTAACCTGATTCTGGGGACTTTGCTGTATATTCCGTTTATTCGTCTGAGCGAAAACCAGCAGAGTGAGGAATTTGAAACGGCGGTGCGGACAATGGAAACCGATATGGCGGAAGGTGAGGCAAACGGAGCACTTCCGGATTTTCTTGATGATCACTACTTATATCATTTCCCTGCCAAAACACTGGCGATGGATTTAAAGAACGCCATGCAGCGAAATCAGATTCATATGCATTATCAGATACAGCGGGATAACGCCGAGCATATACATGGGGCGGAAGCTCTTCTTCGCTGGGAGCATCCGGTAGCCGGAAGAATTTCCTCGCCGCTGATGGTAAAGCTGGCAGAAGAAGAAAGCTTTCTGGATGAGCTTGGACTTTATATCATAAAAGAAGCATGCAAAGACGCACAGAAATTACAGAAGGAAGGTACGCCCCTGTCGATTTCTGTAAACATATCACCGAAGCAGCTGGAAAGCGCTGTATTCGTCAGGGAGGTGCGCAGAATTCTTCAGGAAGTCGATCTGCATGACATCCAGCTGATTCTTGAGGTCACGGAGCGTTCCCTGCTCAGTACCTCCGGACGTATTCTGGAGCGCATCCGGGAATTGAAGCAGCTGGGAATTCAAATGAGCATGGATGACTTTGGCATGGGGCACAGCTCGATGATGTATCTGCAGGAAAATGCATTTGATGAAGTTAAGCTGGATGGCAGTCTGGTTCGTCAGATTCTGGAAAATGAACGTTCGCGTGATATCGTGCGCGGTATCACAAGGCTTGCGGCATCTATGCAGTTTCATGTCGTTGCGGAATTTGTAGAGACCAGGGAACAGATGGAGCTGCTGAAAGCTCTGCATTGCGATATTTATCAGGGATATTATTATGGAAAGCCATGCAGCTGTGATGAATTTATTATCAAATATCTAAAACAGGAACCTCGCTGATTCCTGTTTTTTTTATGATAAGGTAACTTGTCAGTTCCAACAGCGCTACAAAAGGATCATCAGATGTGTCATGATGGGAAAAGCCCTACGGTCATAATTGAAATGGCAGGGGTAGTAAGCTGAATGCGTGCTGCAGGAAATCTTTCTGTAAAGGATGGAATACATTCGTAGTTGACAGTACCGTTTGTGTATGGATACCGTTATTCAATATTTTGCTTTTTAAAGCAGAACAAATCCTAAGCTGAAGCATACATACTGAAGCATTACTTCATACAGAGTTGCATATGCATGATGAAAGGTCTTACAAATAGTTTATACAGGCTGTTTTCGATTTAAAAGAAGTAAAACTACAAATTTATAAAAATATATTGAAGTATTACTACTTTTGTGATATATTCAATGTAGCAATACTTAAAGGAAGGTGAGCAACGTATGAAAAACTGAATATTGCTGTTGTAGGCGCGGGGATTTACGGAAAAATCACCTGGATGCCTACACTTCAAATCCCAACGTTAATCTTGTTGCAGTCTGTGATTTAAAAAAGGAAATCACGGATAAAGTGGAACAGGATTATCAGGTGAAAACGTATAACGACATGGAGGAAATGCTCAAAAGTGAGGAAATTGATGCTGTTTCCGTAGCAACACCGGATCCGTATCATAAGGACCCTGTGATGACCGCCATACGCTATGGAAAGGATGTTCTGGTGGAAAAACCACTGGCAACTACTTCTGCAGATGCCTATGACATCATCGAGCAGCGGAAAAAGCCGGTGTCCGTGTTATGGTGGATTACCACAAGCGCTGGGATCCGGCATCCATAGCAGTTAAAAACAAGCTTGCAGATGCAGGGACAGGAAAACCGGTACGCGGCTATATGCGTATGGATAATGTCTATGATGTCGCAATCAACTGGCTGAACTGGTCATCCGATTCCAGCCCGGTCCACTTTGTCGGAACACACTGCTATGATTTGATTCGCTGGTATATGGGATGTGAGGTCGTACAGGTGTATGCTGTGGGACATAAGGGAATCCTGCAGGAAAGGGTGTGGATACGTATGACAGTATTACAGCAATTCTGGAATTTGAAAACGGATGCACTTGGACTGTGGAAAATGCGTGGATTCTGCCTAACGGCTTTGCGAAGGCAGATGACGGATGCTCTGAGATTCTCTGTGAACATGCAATGATTCGTGTGGATTCCCAGAAACGCGGTGTTGAATTCTTTGATGATCAAAAGCAGTATACCCCGAATATCTGCTTTATCCAGAACCATAACGGTCGTGCGATCGGCTTTGGAATTGATCCGTTAAACGATTTTGTGGATTGCATTCTCCATGATAAGCCGTTTGTCGCAAATCTGAATGACGGTTTGGAAGCAGAGCTGATTGCAGAGGCTGTGCATAAGAGTGCGGATACACGTCAGGTAGTAAAAATCGAAAGAAGATAAAGTCCCGACAGGGTAAAAGGAAAAGAGGAAAAGCTATGGGCAAACTGAATATGGTTCGTGTTGATTATCGTATGGTACATGGACAGATTGTGGCAAAATGGATCAAGTTCCGTCCGGTTGATCGTTTGATACTGGCAGATGACAGCCTGGTGGATGATCCTTTCATGGGTGATATTTATCGCATGGCAGTACCGGATCGCGAGGTTGATATTGTCAAGCTGGGGGATGTGCAGACAGCGATTGACCGAAAAAATGATACCGTGCTGCTGATATTCAAGGATGTGGCATCTGCATATACGGTATACAAAAACGGCCTTCAGCTGCCGGAGCTGAATGTCGGTGCAGTGCAGAACAGTGCACAGCGTAAAGCGGTTGTTCAGGGGGTTGCGCTTACCGTTGAAGAATACGAAAAATTAAGCGAAATGAAGGCGGAGGGTGTAAACGTGTTCCTGCAGCCGATACCGGAAAATGATCCGGTAAGTCTTGGATCGATTGAAAAGAAGCTGAAATAATGAAAGGGAGTGTGAGGTTATTATGAGTGGTACACAGTTGGTTATCATGGCGGTGGCAATGGGTCTGATGTATTGGATCGCCCGGGGAATGATTGGTGGATATTTTGCATTCTTCTTTATTGCAAGTCCTATCGTAGTAGGGGTTGTTGCCGGTTTGATTTACGGGGATTTGACAAAGGGATTGATTATCGGCGGCGGTATTGCCGCAGCGTTTGCAGGAATCATTGCGCCGGGAGGGAATCTTCCGACGGACTCGGCACTGGCGGCGACAACCGTCATACCGATTGCTTTGGCAACGGGGCTTACGGCGGAGCAGGCGATAGCATTTGCCGTTCCGATGGGACTGCTGGGCTCCTTTGTGACAAACCTGCGTAAAATGATCAATGTTATCTTTGTGCATAGAGCTGATGAATTTGCGGCAAAGGGAAACCTTTCCGGCATTACCAGATGTGCAGTGGTGTATCCGCCACTGATTGAGATTCCATTGCTGTTTCTTCCTGTATTTTTAATTGTTATGTTTGGGCAGGATGCTATGCTGACCTTCATGAACTCCGTGCCTAGCTGGGTTATGCACGGTCTGGAGGTTGCAGGCGGTGTGATGCCGGCAATCGGATTTGCTCTGATTATGAACATGATCGGAAAGCCGAAGATGATTCCTTATACGGTACTGGGCTTCATTGTTGTAAAGGCAGTAGGTCTGAATACCCTGACAGCTGGTCTGGTCGCAGGCTGTGTTGCAGTGCTGGTTGTACTGGAAAAACGTGAAAGAGAAAAGGAGGGTGCATAGAAGATGGCTGAGGAAAGAAAAACATCATTGACAAAACGGGATGTCAACCGTGTAATCGCCAGATGGTATATTACAACGGAAATGTCACTGAATTATGAACGTATGCAGTCTATTGCATATACATATGCCTTAATTCCGGCTTTGAAAAAACTATATCCGAACAAGGAGGATATGATTCCTGCGCTGCAGCGTCATCTGGAGCTGTTTAATACCAATGCGACAGCCGGTGGTCTGATTCTGGGAACTACGCTGGCAATGGAAGAGGAAAAGGCAAACAATCCGGATGCGATTCCTTCCGAATCCATCGTTGCCGTTAAAACCGGGTTAATGGGGCCGGTTGCGGCACTGGGGGATTCCTTCAGTGCAGGGACATTACCACTCTGTTCATTCTGGCCTCCTGCTCTCTGGCACAGGGCGGCTCAATTGCCGGCTTCTGGCTGCTGCTTCTCGGTACGATGTATACGCTTGGCGAATTGATTATTTTTACCAAAATGACCTATACAAAGGGGCGCTCTGCAATCAAGGATATCATGTCAAGTAAGCTGATGAGCAATATCATTGAAGGTGCGAACATCCTTGGTATGGCAATGATGGGTGCACTGACTGCTTCCATGGTTAATCTGGCAGTTGCTATCACAGCAAACTTTGATGAGGCAACCTTGAGCGTACAGGAAAAAATCGACGGTATCATGCCGGGTATTCTGTCCATCGGTGTGTTGTTTATCTATTATTATCTGATCAGCAAAAAGCATGTCAGTGTAGCGAAGCTTGTCTTCTTCACCATTGTGATTGCACTGCTCTGTGCCGCAATCGGATTGTTTTAAACACATAACAACATGGGAGAATACTCTCTCAGGTAATGAAACATAATCCGTATGGGCATTCCGAAAATCGGATGCCCATATGGTGCAAAATGAGGAGGAACACAAATGAAAGGAATATTATTGGCAAGTCATGGCCGTTTGGCGGAGGGATTGCTGGATACGCTGCAAATTTTCTGCGGAGAGCTGCAGCAGATGCAGGCGCTGTGTCTTCTCCCCGGTGAGGAAATCACAGAATTTATGGAGAAGCTGGAAGCTGCTATACAAAAGGTGGATACCGGAGAGGGTGTTGTGATTTTCTGCGATCTGCTCTTTGGCTCTCCCTGCAACTGCAGTGCGAGATTGCTGCAGGACGCGAAGTATGCGGAGAAAATCAGTGTGATAACGGGGATGAATTTGTGCATGGTACTGGAATATATCGGTTCCGGAGCTGCCGGCATGGACAGGGAAGCGCTGGTGGATACCGGACATAAGGGAATCGTGGATTTCAATAAGCTGCTGAGGGAACGTCAGGCAGCATAATGCAGGAGGAGATGGAGCTATGAAGGAAGAGGAGATCAGAGACATATTAAACAGCCATCAGATCTGCTTTGCGCAGCATGGAACCCTTTGTGCAACAGTGAAAGCAGGAATTGGGGCCTACCAAAACGGATTGGGTGAAATCATGCATACGATGAAGGATCATATACTGCATATCAATGCGCAGGGAATCGCTATTCTGGCGGTTGATGATATCAATGGAGCGCCGCAGGAGCATACCCTGCTGTTTCTTCCGCATGAGGATATTGTATCGACTACTATCAAAATCAAGCTGCTTCATTTTCTTTTCACGATAGAGACAAGGAAGGGGACCATCGTGTACAAGCTACATAAAAACGTACTGGCATCACCATGGCATAAAGAAAATCTCTCCTTCCTTCTGTTAAATTCACCTTCTGCATAGGAAAAAGGAGGCAGTATGAGGGCTGGAGCTATTTTGATATGGATGGTCTGCTGTTCGATACAGAGCTGGTATATAATCAGGAGTGGTATTATATTGCAGAGCTTTACGGTCTAAAGGTTGATCCTGCGATGCTGGATGAGCTGCGTGGTACGAACGGTACCCGTATGAGTGAAATTGTGAATACATACTGGCCAAGGGTTGATGCAAAGAAGCTGACAGATGAATTGTTTGCACATGCTATCGTAACATTATCCAAACAGGTTCCCATGAAACCGGATGTTGTGGAGCTTCTGGAGTATCTGAAGCAGCATGCAGTTCGCATGGCAGTGGCAAGCAGTGCTCCTATGGAGCTGATCAAAAGCAATCTGCGTCTGGCAGGAATAGCAGACTATTTTGGCGCTGTAGTGAGCGGGGAGCAGGTAGAGCATGGAAAGCCGTTCCCGGATATCTTCCTTCTGGCTGCACAGAAACTGAATCTGCAGGCACAGGACTGCTATGTTTTTGAGGATGGTATCAATGGTGTGAGGGCAGGCATACAGGCGGGCTGCTCTACCATTATGGTTCCGGATCTGGTGCCGCCGACAAAGGAGCTTTATGAGCAATGTACGGGTATTTATCCAAATCTTCATGCGGTTTTACATGCGTTGCAGACATATACGTGTTAGGATACAGTCTGCCTGTCATATAGCTTTCAGCGATGATTGCAAAGGCTTATAGTGCGCCTTGTACAGAACATATGGTACCCTTTGCCGGGAACATATTGCATTTTTTTCACTCCGTTGGTAGAATGTGATATGTAAGTGTATGCTTCATTACAAGCATCACAGATGGTTTCACCCGATGTGTGGAAGCCAAGTGAAGGAGAGTTTATGCAAGCAGTTAATATCATATCAAGTCTGGAATCGGTCATGCCGTTTCTATCCGCAAAAGAAAAAAAGTTAGGAAATTATGTATTAACCCACAGTCAGGAGATTCTTTCGCTAACCTTAAAGGATCTTTCATTGCAGGCGGAGGTTAGTGAGGCAACCGTGATCCGGTTTGCGCGCAAGCTGGGCTGTGAGGCTATTCCGATTTCAAACTCTCCCTTTCGGCAAATCTGTCTGCCAATTTCTATAATGAGAATTCAGACATGATTCTGGATAAAATCATGCCTACAGACACACCGGATTCCGTATTGAAGAAGCTGAGTGCCTTTATTGTTACTTCTATTCAGTCTACTACGGATATCATAGATTCACAGGAGCTGGATAAGGCGATAAAGCTGATTCGGGATACAAATGAGCATAAACGTAAGATATATCTGAGCGGACTGGGCGCAAGCAGTACACTGGTGAAGCAGCTGCAGATAAAATTCATGCGGCTGAATATTCCGGTAATCTACTATGAGGATGTGCATCTTCAGCTGGAGTCCAATCTGAATATGGCAGAGGATGATTTGCTTATCTGCTTTACGACTCTGGGGAAATCGGTACAGTCACATCAGTATATCAATATTGCGAATCAGAAAAAGGCAAAGATTATTCTCATCACCCAGTATGGCAATCAGGAGCTGGCAAGCAAGGCAACGGTAACGCTGTTTGTATCGGCTGTGGAAAATAATCTGCGGCTGGCAAGTCACACGGCACTGATTGTACAGTCCTGATCGTTGATACATTGTTTTTATCACTGGCACTTGACAATTTGCCTGAAATTCAGGAGGGTGTGGCAGAAAAGAATCGGATTTTTTCAGAGCTGGGTTATAATATGAATGATTACAAATAAGGTTTAGAAAGTGATGGTAAGCGTAACGGATTAGGAAGGTTAGCGATTACTTTCCTTTTTTAATTTCTTATCCGTACGAATGTATTTGAATGATAATATACTCATAAGTAATATACCTTGGCGTATGGAAACGATATGTGTATCGGTCGTGAGCAGGAATTAGAATCTATGAATCGACTTTATAGGCAGGATAAGCTTCAGTGCTTATAAGAAATATGTCGCGAATAAACATTATGTTAAATATTGGAAATATAAAAACTAAAAAAAGGATTGACAGAAAAATCCGGCAGTGTTTAAATAAAGGTGTAAAAAGAATATAGGAATCATAGAGTTTGTAACTTATGAAGAAAGTAAGGCAAGGCTCAAAACGCAGAGACGTTTTGGGCCTTTTCTGACGTTTATGGAGGAAATTATGAGATTACTTAGAAAAAGAAAAAGCTGTAATTCTACAGCAGGCATTTATATAGCATCCCCCTGTGACGGTGAGGTACTGCCGCTGCAGGAATCAAAGGATCCCATGTTCCGTGATGCGGTATTGGGACAGGGCTGTTTTGTTTATCCGAAAGACGATTGTATATATGCGCCAGTTAATGGAGTTGTGGAGGCGGTGTTTCCAACCAGGCATGCAATTGGAATCCGCAGCCAGAGCGGTCTGCAGCTGCTGCTCCATTTTGGAATAAATACTGTACAGTTAAACGGGTTGTATATGAAAACCCATGTAAGGAAAGGAGATGTGATAACTGAAGGAAAGCTGCTTGCGGAAATGAACATTGCCGGTGTGATAAAAGCCGGCTATGATCCGATGTGTATGTCATTATTCTTGAATCAGAGCACAAGAAGGTGACAGTTTTTGAACGGGAGGTCTATCACGGAGAGACCTTGATGGAGGTACGTGATACTACTGAAAGGATGCAGATAGAATGAGTTATACATTTGTTCGTGTTATCAATAATAATGCGATTGTAGGGGCTGATCGAAAGGGGGAGGAAGTGATTCTTCTGGGGAAGGGAATCGGTGTCCGCTGTATCAAGCACAGGCGCTATATCGTTGCGTCCAGTCTGATAGAAAAGGTGTTCGTTGTGGAAAAAAAGGCCAATGAACGCTATGTGGAGGAGCTGATTAAGTCAATCCCGTTTCCCTATATCGATACGGTAAATAAGGTTGTAGCTCTGGCGGAAAGGCTGTTGAATTATAACTTTAAGGATCAGCTGTTTCTTACGCTGCTGGATCATATTTCATTCTCCGTGCGAAGATTGCAGGCTCATGAGGATATCCAGAATCCGCTGTTACAGGAAATTCGGCAGTTTTATCCGAAGGAATATGACGCTGCACAGCAGGCGGTGGAATTGATCAATCAGGAGCTGCATGTACATTTTGATGAGAATGAGGCAGCCTTTATCGCCTTTCATTTAATCAATGCCATGTCATCGTACGGGCACAGCCTGAATAAGAAAATGACGATCATTATGAGTGAGCTGACGGATATTATTCAGGATACCTTTCAGATTGAGCTGGACGAGCAATCCATATATTATACACGGTTCATTACGCATCTGAAATATTTTCTGGGCAGAGTACTGAATGACCGGCATGAGAACAGCTTTTTGCGTGAGGAACAGAATATGCATGAGCTGGTAAAGGAAAAATATCAGTCTGAATGGGAATGTGCTTTGCATATCCGGGAGCATCTAAAGCAGAAATACAGGGTGGATACCTCGGATGAAGAGCTTGGATATCTGACCATGCACATTGTACCAATGCTGACGAAAAGAAAATAATCTTGAAAATGGAGGAAGTAACCATGGCAATACAAAAACAAAAGCTTGCGGCCGATATACTGGAATATGTCGGCGGTGTAGACAACGTCCGTGATGTAGCACACTGCATGACGAGACTTCGTATTGTTGTAAAGGATGAAAAGCGGTGCAAATGAAGCAGCTCGAGAAGCTGGAGGGGGTTATGAAAGTCGTCATTCTCGGGGGACAATATCAAATAGTATTAGGTGGTATAGTTGACGACATCTTTGATGAGGTAGCGGCAGTATGCGGGGATCGGGTCAACATAAATGAGGAAATGATTGCAGAGAATCTGGATGCAGAGACAAAAAAGGGAAGACGTTCTCTTCTCGGTATGCTGGTGGAAACGATTTCAGCTATTGTTACACCGATCATCCCGGCGATGCTTGCCTGTGGATTTATAAAAACGCTGGCTGTTTTATTCACTGTCGTCTTTAAGGTTGACGAAGCAAACAGTACCATACAGGTACTGAATGTGGTATCGGATACACTGTATGCATTTTTCCCAGTCATCATCGGATGGTCGGCTGCCAAGAAATTTAAAACAAACATGGCAGTTTCTCTGGTGATTGTGGCATTGCTTGTGAATCCGGCATTTACAGGGCTGTTTGCGGATGGTGCAAGTGTAACCTTTTTGGGAATTCCTGTAACGGATGTTTATTATGGAAGCTCTGTTCTTCCAGCGATTTTATCTATTTATCTTCTTTCCAGGGTGGAAATGCTGCTGCGGAAAATCATTCCGGGAGCATTGAGAAGTATTTTCGTGCCATTTCTGAGCACCCTGACCGTATTTCCCCTGTTGATTCTGGCAATCGGTCCAATCGGTGTCTGGGGAGGAAATCTGTTTGCCTCCCTGTTTACCAGTATGTATGACTTCAGTCCGATACTGGCAGGAGCATTGATTGGAGCACCTGGCAGATACTGATTATTTTCGGAATGCATATTGCGATTCTCGGTCTGGTTTCCGTACCGAATATTGCAGCTTATGGAAGAGATACGGTGATTATGACACATGCTCCAAGCCTGATTTGTCAGGTTGCGGCAGGTCTGGCGGTTGGCTTAAAGGCAAAAAATCCTGAAATCAAGAAGAATGCGATTACGCTGTCATTGACTTCATTTTTTGCGGGCAGTGTTGTTGAACCGGTCATGTACGGGATCAATCTGAAGTATAAAAGGCCGTTTATCGCAGTTTGTATTGGCGGTGCGATTGGCGGTGCAATCACAGGGGCAAGTCTGGCGGGGACAACAGCAGCAGTAGCATTCAGTCTGTATACGATTCCCGCATATCTCGGTGCCGGCTTTACCGGCCTGCTGATTGGCTGCGGTGTAGGAGCCTGTGTTACCTTTATCCTGACCTGGATTATGGGATTCGATGAAAAAGCAATATAGAGAGGAGCGTTTATATGCGTGTAAAGGACATACAATTTAAAAATGCTGAGCATGTAATTGAAGAAATCAAAAGTATGAATGTAAAGGGCGGTAGTCCGTTTGGCAGAGCTGCTGCATGGGCATTCCGTCTGGCCTGTGAGCAGGAGGAATTTCAGGATACGGGGCAGTTACAGAAACGCATGGAGCACATCGCACAGCAGATGCTGGACTTAAAGCCCACCATGGCTACGATATTCAATACCTGGCAGCTTGTGAAACAGACAATGTTGAAAGAGAAACAGGATGTATACCGGCAAAAGCAGGCAGTGATCAGCCTGTGCTCCAATATCATTGCGTATTCATTTGAGGCGGTAGAGCAGCTTGGAGTGTATGGGGCTTCGCTGATACAGGATGAAGAGGTCATCATGATGCATAGCTATAGCTCAACGCTGATGGGTATTTTTTTGAAGGCGGCAGAAATGGGAAGAAAATTTACAGTCATCTGTACGGAATCCCGTCCGTTGAGAGAATCCAGATTGGCAGTGAACATGCTGAGAAGTGCAGGCGTTTCGGTGATTTATATCACAGATGCATCCATATATGAATTCCTTCCAAGAGCCGATATGGTTATTATGGGAGCGGATACTGTGTGCCGATGGTTCTGTCGCAAACAAAATGGGAACGGCTATGATTGCCGGATTAGCGAAGGCCTGTAAGAAAAAAGTGTATATCGCCAGCGAACTATATAAACTAGACTTGCGTACGCAGGTTGGCTATCGGGTTGTTCTGGAGCGTCGCAGCGCATGGGAGATTCTGAATAAGGATGATTTTGATTCTCTGGATGGAATTGATGTTGTGAACCAGTTTTTCGATATCACACCGGCTTCCGATATTCAGGCGATTATTTGTGAATATGGAATTATCCCGCCTGCGTCTGTATTGAATTTCTGGAAGGATTTGGAAAACCATGTGAAGGGAGACGGGAATAATGGGTAAGTACATAGATTATCTGGATATTCAGGAAGAGGTAAAGGCAGCGCTTGAGGAGCATCGTGGAGTTGTGGCACTGGAGTCAACCATCATATCCCATGGCATGCCGTATCCGCAAAATGTGGAAATGGCAAAAATTGTGAACGCATTATCCGAAAAGCAGGTGCCGTGCCTGCAACGATCGCATCATAGACGGCAGAATAAAGATTGGTCTTTCACAGGAGGATTTGCAGAGGCTGGCCAGTGCGGATACTGTGATGAAGGTTTCCAGAAGAGATCTGGCAGTGGCAGTGGCTGAAAGGCGAATGGGGGCAACCACTGTGGCAACAACGATGATGTGTGCAGCCATGGCCGGTATTCAATTCTTTGTGACAGGTGGTGTCGGTGGCGTTCATCGGGGCTATGAGGAAACGATGGATGTTTCAGCCGATCTGGAAGAGCTTGCACAAAGTGATGTAACGGTAATCTGTGCAGGTGCCAAGTCCATATTGGATATTCCGCGCACGCTGGAATATCTGGAAACAAAAGGGGTAACTGTTATCGGCTATCAAAGTGATACGCTTCCTGAGTTTTTCACAAGAGAGGGTTCCTGCAGACTACAGCAGCGTATGGATACGGTAGAGGAAATTGCACATATGCTGCATGTGAAAAAGGATTTGGGAATAAAGGGCGGTGTTCTTGTAGCAAATCCGATTCCGGAAGCATATTCCATGGATGCAGCTTATATCAATGCAATGATCGAGGAAGCATTGGAATGCGCAAAGGCTCAAAATATTAAGGGAAAGGATACAACGCCATACCTTCTGGCACATATTGTGAAGGCAACACAGGGAAAAAGCCTTGCGGCGAATATTCAGCTTGTGTATCATAATGCGGAAGTGGGTGCGGCACTGGCTAATGCATATGCCAAAAAAGAATAGCTTTCTAAGTTGACATACATGAAGAGATAAGGAAAGATGGATAGGGTAATCTTTCCTTCTTGCATTTTGTGCGCTATTTTATAAATAATTCCAATTTTATTTGTTTTATAAGTGTCGCTTGAAATTTATAAAAGTTTTTTCTAAAAAATTTTTAAACAGATGTGACATGTCTTCGTTTCTGTAGTACTATAATAATGAAGGTAAAAAGCGGTGTACTCTACCTTGGAGAAATCTAAAAGTGAGAGCTAAAAAAGCGGTGTACTCTACCCTGGAGAAATCTAAAAGTGAGAGCTAAAAAAAGTGGCTGGCGCAAGCTGGCTTTTTTAAATAAGGGGTGGTTATGTGTGGTGATTCAAAAATAAAAGGGTACAGTTTATACAAATAGATGTTGCATATACCGATTATCTAAGAAAACACATTGATTTGAGAATACCTGCTGAACACCGGGAATCGGTGAGTGAAATGCGTCCATTTATCGGTATTCTTATGACACATGATGATATTGAATATGTCATTCCTTTAACATCACCTAAAGATAAGCATAAAAATATGAAAAATACGATGGATTTTCATAAAATAAATGGAGGGAAGTGGGGAGCGATAAATTTCAATCATATGTTTCCTGTTTTGCATGATCCTTCTGTTTATAAAATAATAAGGCCATTAAAAGATGTGAATACATACAGTAATCTGTTAATAAACCAAATCTCGTGGCTGAATAAAACAGAAAATAAGGAAATGGTTTTAAAAAAAGCAGAGAAGCTTTATGAAGCATATGTAAACGATACCTTACAGGATAAAATAAAGAAGAGGTGTTATGATTTTAAAAAGCTTGAAAAACACTATAAAGAATATATAACACAGACATTATCACAAAAGTAATAATATGATGAAAAAGCTTCAATAGGAAGTTTTTTTATTTAAACGAACAATTAACAAAATCTGCATAAGTATTTGTATTGTGCGTTGATTTCCGTAAGCTTGTGTCTGATCATTCCTTTGCCCTATAAGCATACCACGGCGTAATGGAATGAAAGGAATGTGTAATCGGAAAGAAGCAGGAGATTTATGACAGGGACAGAAATTTCCATACTTGAAAAATAAGGGGTAGAAACAAAAGGGAACATGGTATAATAAACTATAAAGACAAGGGGAGATACCGATGTATCATATAGCAATTCTGGATGATGAAAGAAAAGAAGCAGAGCATATAAAAGAACTGGCAGATGTATATTTTGACAGGAAGGAACTGATGCAGCGGCGCATTGATATCTTCCATAACGGAAATGAGCTGCTTGCGCATGTAAAAGCCATCCCCTGTGATCTGCTGTTTCTCGATATTGAGGTGGGGCAGGAAAATGGTATAGAGATTGGCAGAAAGCTGCGTCAGATAGCACCGGATATGATTATCGTTGTTATCACAGGATATTTAAAATACAGTGTGGAGGGCTACAAAATTCAGGCTGCACGCTATCTGTTGAAGCCGGTGAATGCACAGCTTTTATACAGTGAGCTGGATGAGGTGCTCTCTCTGGATGACCGACAGACACTCGTTCTGGAGGAACGTGATACATATCATAGAATCAAGCGAAGAGACATCCTGTATGTCGAAACAATGGGAAGAGGCACCCGCTTTCATACCCCGGAGGGAACATTTGAAAGCAGAGAAAGTCTGAGTATATGGGAACAACGTCTGGATGCTGCCTTGTTTGTGGAATGTCACAAGGGTATCCTCGTCCATGTACGCCGCATCGTATCGATGGAGAAAGACACGATTCTGCTTGAAACCGGTGAAACACTGCCTCTGGCAAGACGACGTGTGGAAACTGTGAAGGCGGTATGGCGCAGCTTTCAGGAGAAGTACGCATGAGCTTGTTCCTGCGGGTCTTGAGATTTTGATGATGTGCACGCTTTGCTATTCCTACCATGAAACTATGCGTTCGCAATACCGTTCCTCACTGGCTAAAATCCTGCCCTATCTGATAACCGGATTCTTTCTGATTCTCATATCGCCCTGGCTTTCTATAACCATACTGCGGATTTTGCTGGCGGTTCTGCTCTGCCTGTCCATCCTGCTGTATCGCAACGACTGGCGGTCCCATCTGTTTTTTATCGGTTCCCTGATAGCCGGTGCGATTATCGTTCAGATCATCAGCACGCAGAATCCAGCCTTTCATGCAGAGCCTGCAGACTGGCTGCAGGGCTGTCTGTATTGCGGAGTCGTATTTCTCATACAGCTGCTTCTGTTTTACTATCGGCATGTTCAATATGAACAGCTTTATGTGCCTGTTTTTGCCGGTGCGGCTTTTCTCTATTTAATCATTTGTGCCTATATAGGAAGTCAGGGGATACATGTGGATACCGGTATCATCTGCAGCCTGCAGGTGCTGGTGATACTGGTGATGAAGCTGTATCGGATCTGCTTCTGTCTGGAAATCCGTCGGGAAAAGGAGCTGCAGGCGATGGTGAAGACACAGCATATGGTGGAAAACAGAGAGCGCTATGAACGCATTCAAAAAGAGAATGCATACATCATGAAATCCATGCATGACTTAAAAAAGCATGTGGAGCTGCTGGAACAGATGAAGCAGGGAAATCCTGCGGTTGATGACTATCGTAGTGATATTATTGTGAAAACTGAGCATATGCTGAATGTACAGAAAACAGGTGATGAGCTGATTGATAAGATATTACAGCTGTATCATCCGCGTTTTCAGGTGGCAGGGATTCGCTTTCAGCTGGAAAGCGATGTGATAGATTACAGCTTCATGGATCCAATTGATCGCTGTGCGGTACTCTGCAACATGCTGGATAATGCACTGGAAAGCTGTCTTGCCGCAGAGGAGCCGTTTATTTTACTGCGCATGGTGGAACAGCATTCCACGATTCTGTGGAAAATGAAAAACAGCTGTATACGCATGGAACAGGAAAAAGAGGACGCATTTGCACATGGCTTCGGCATGCAGAATATAAGAGATATCGCCCGTCATTATCAGGGAACACTCAGCGCCGGCTGGGAACGCACACATCTGCTGTTTCGTACAACGGTAGCCTTCGATAAACCGCTGATGTCGGAAAATGAACCGCTTATGTAAAAACGCGGGCAAGGTGAACTTTTACGGATATAATGATAGCGAAAGAAGGGATATATCATGTCAGAAAATATGAAATTCAAACGAAAGGTATTAAGTAGAAAAAAGATTATTTCAAGCTTTCTGGTTGTTCTTGTTTTGTCATTATGTCTGGGTGGCTTTATGTACGGTCTTGCGGATAGCTTTGAGGATTTTGCGGATATCCGTATCCTGCAAATCGGCTTCCTTGTACTGTTTCCGCTTTTTACTGTGATTATGTGGGTGCGCTGTGTCTGGGCGGCGGTCAGATTTATGATATGCGTGAGGATGCACTTGTCATTATTCCGGCATATAAGGATCGTCAGAAATGGAATATGATCCTGCATGTGTTATGCAGTGATGATGTGACACCGTTTCTGCAGGAAATACGATATGAGGATATTGATCATGCGACCTTCACGGTGGATCGTAAGGCCGGTGTATGGGGTCTGTCCAGATACACCTATCTGTTGAAGCTGTATAAGGAAAAGGATCTGTTTGTGACTCTGTATATCAATCCTATGGATAACGGTATTCTGCTGCCTGCCGGTAAAGGCGGAATATTGCTGACCGGCTTTCGCACAAGTGAGGATATTCTGAATATGATGCAGCTGATCACGGCCGGCGGTATGCGCCTGGAGGATCCCCACCATATCCTGGATGCGATGAAACGAAGAGATATCGAAATCTACGATTATCTGGAAAGTCTGCAGATCAAAAGAAGATATTAAGCAACAGAAAGCGTCACCCTGTGTAATTCGCAGCAGGGTGGCTTTTTTTGAAGTAAAGCTGTTCACAGTAAACTAAAAGAATAAAGATAAATTGCTGCTGTTGAAAAACACGTAACCTTCAGAGGACGCAGGTATCAAATTCTTGAAAAGACTGTGGAGAATGGAGCATAATACTGCTAAGATAAAAGTGATAGCTTTCTCATGTTACTTTCATATTTGTATGATACTATGGAAGCAAAGGAAGGAGATGCAGGAATGAGACTATTGTTTGCAGAGGATGAACGTGATCTGAATGATATAGTATGTCAAAAGCTCAGAAAGGAAGGCTATACGTAGATGCCTGCTTTGATGGAGCGGAGGCTCTGGAGTTTCTGGCTGTTGCCGATTACGATGCTGTAATTCTTGATATCATGATGCCGGTGATGGACGGCTATGCGGTTTTGAAGCAGCTGCGTGCTGAGGGAAGAATGACACCTGTATTGTTTCTGAGTGCGCGGGATTCCATTGAAGACCGTGTTCTGGGGCTGGACAGCGGAGCTAACGATTATTTGATCAAGCCGTTTTCCTTTGCTGAGCTGATGGCCAGAATCCGAACGATGATCCGTCTGTCCAAGGGAAGTCAGACCTCCCTTCTTCAGGTCGGCGATTTAACTCTGGACACGGCTACGCATACAGTGCACCGCGCAAATAGCTGATACTGCTTTCCGCAAAGGAATATGCATTGCTGGAATATATGCTGCTGAATAAAAATATCGTGCTTTCCAGAGAAACTATTGAGGAGCATATCTGGGATTTCGATTATGCAGGAGGCACGAATCTGGTAGATGTTTATATCAGCTATCTGCGTAAAAAGATCGATGGCGCATCCACCTGCAAGCTGATTCATACAGTACGAGGAAGCGGTTATGTAATAAAGGAGCTTCATGAAGCGTCTGAGTATTCGTGCGAAAATCACGCTGTGGTTTGCACTGGCCATGAGTGTTCTGGCTGCCCTGACACTGGGCTGTGTGTGGATGATCAGTGATAATGTCGTACAGAAAAACATCAAGGACTCTCTGGTGGAAATGGTCAGTGACAATGTGGACGAGGTAGAGTATTACAGAAATAAGGAGGATGCCAATCCGGATGGCGACAGAGATATTTACATACAGTATAAAACGGGTATCTTGAAATTGATGATGACTATCTGGATCAGATGAATGGGATATATACCACCTTATATAAGGAGGATTATGAGCTGCTGTATGGAGAAAATCCAATAGCAGAGGCAAGCGGAGATATTGCCTTTGCTGATAATAAATTGCAGACACTTCGCTATAAGGGAACAACGTATTATCTGTATGATCGCTCCTTGAAGGGAGAAGGCATGGAGGATCTGTGGCTGCGCGGCATAGTATCCCGCAGTCAGGGAGCACGCTGGATGGATGCAATCGTTATCCTTTCCATGTGGCTGATTCCCGTATTGATTTTACTGGCACTTGCGGGCGGGTATTTTCTGGCAGGCCGGTTTCTGCGCCCGATTCAGCAAATGATACAGGCAGCCTCCGGTATTCAGCAGGGACAGGATCTGAAGAAGCGGATCGAGCTGAATAAGGGACAGGATGAATTGCATCAGCTGGCAGATACCTTCAACGGTATGATGGATCGGCTGGAGGCGTCCTTTCAGGCGGAAAAGCAGGTTACCAGAGATATGTCCCATGAGCTTCGCACCCCGGTAACGGTGATTCTTTCCCAATGCGAGCTGTCACTGGAGGAGGAACAGGACAAGAGTACCTATGCGGATGCGTTGCGGCTGATTCAAAGACAGGGACAGAAGATGTCCGTCCTTATCAATGATATGCTGATGATGACACGCATGGAGCAGAAAAGGGATAGCATATGCATGGTGCAGCTTGACTTCAGCAGCCTATGTGCTTCCGTTTGTGAGGATCTTGCTTGATACGCGAGAAGAACATAGCGCTGAGCTGGCAGCTGGAAGAGCATGTGATGGTCATGGGAAACAGGGAGCTGCTGCAGCGTCTGCTTGCAAATCTGATTGCCAATGCGTATCGCTATGGAAAAGAGCACGGGCATATTCAGGTTGATCTGAAGCAGGAACACGCAGAGGTCTTATTATCGGTGACGGATGACGGCAGGGGAATTGCGAAGGATCAGCTTGCACATATATGGCAGCGGTTTTATCAGGCGGATGCTTCCCGCAGCAATCAGGGGAGCGGTCTGGGACTGGCGATGGTACAGGAGATTGCGCAGCTGCATCATGGCTATATGAAGGTGGAAAGTGTGCAGGGAAAGGCTCCTGCTTTACCTTCTGTGTACCGATGAAATAAATATGTATTCTCATATTGCTTTCATCTTTCTCTGCTATACTACTGGTGTAAAGGAAATAAAGGAGTGAATGAGATGATGAAAAAAATACAACAGCTTTCCACATCTGTGAAGGCATTACTGGCAATCGGCGGTATCTCAGTTTTAGCAGGCGGTGGTGTTATAATAACGAACGCGATGGAAGCAGACAGCCGTATCGATGCGGACAAGGCAAAGGAAATTGCATTGCAGGATGCCGGTGTGAAAGCTACAGCGGCACAGTTTGAAAAGGCGGCATTGGAAAAGGATGACGGACAAAGCGTATATGAGGTGAAATTCCATACGGATGAGCATGCCTATGAATATACGATTACCGCAAAGGACGGACATATCCTGGATCGGGATGTGGACACATGGAAACAAGGCCCCGCAGCAGATACGTCCCCGATTTCGCTACAGGATGCAAAGAATAGGATGCTGAAGAATGCAGCTGAAGGAACGTGACGGAACCTTTCTCAAGGCTTCCTTAAACAAAGAGGATGCGCAGGAGATTTACGAGCTGAAATTTAAAACTGCACAGAAGACATATGAATACAAGCTGCTCGCAAAGGATGGGACGATTCTGGAAAAGGATATGGAAACGAATGCAGCTTCAGGCAGTGAACCAGAAAACAACAAGGGCAATTCAACAGCCTCACAACAGCTGATCAGTAAAGCAGATGCCAGAAGCAGAGCGCTGCAGGATGCCGGTGTGAGTGCAAAAGCTGCGACCTTTACAAAGACAAAGCTGGATTATGAAAATGGCAGGCAGGTATATGAAATCGAATTTGTGACTGCGACTATGGAATATGATTATGAGCTTGATGCAGAAAGCGGGGCTGTCAGAGAACGAAAATCTGAACGGCTGGAAATTCAAAATCAGGAGCAGTCAAAGCCATCCGCTTCCTATATCGGAGTGGATCGTGCAAAAAGCACAGCACTCTCACACGCCGGTCTGCAGGCAGGCAGTGTGACCTTCACCAAGGCGAAGCTGGAAAACGATGACGGTATGTCGGTATATGAAATTGAATTTCGCAAAGGCTCCACAGAATATGAGTATTCAATTGATGCATACAAGGGGACAATTCTGGAATGGGATAAGGAAACGGATCACGACTAAGCGGCAAGCGGACGACGTGAGATAAGACAGGGGACGTTGCTGCACCTTGCTTATCGCTGAGGGGCTGGAACAATTCACGTTGAAACAAGATGAAAAAGGTCAGCATTGACCTTTCATCATGATG
>ENA-OQCK01000382-OQCK01000382.1-human-gut-metagenome-genome-assembly--contig:-NODE-382-length-25106-cov-3.710237_pt1 | contig 25106 bp, 31 predicted proteins | sample MGYA00242498_ERZ504578 | MGnify/ENA primary metagenome ERZ504578 (study PRJEB26092, sample SAMD00036229) | human gut metagenome | host: Homo sapiens | study: EMG produced TPA metagenomics assembly of...
TTTATTCATAACAGTCTGATTCAGACTGCAAAAGTAATTTCAAATCGTTGCGCACCAAATACCATTACAACAAACTGAATTTCAACAATTTCAAAGAACGACTATGATTTTTTAGTGGACACTAATGTTGGAAATTAACAAAAAAATATAATAGGAGAGAACTGAATGTGCTGCGGTGGCTCTTACCCAGACTGCAGACACAACAAGATAAGGACATTGTACACAAGGATTTGCTCAATGAACAAGGGCAAATGCAAGACAAGTATATAGAAAACTCGTATATTGAATTTCAGACAGAATTGGTACGGTTCCTCGACATGGACGAAGCCAAAGAAATATACCTCAACGCTTCCTTTATATACGAAGCTTCCCCAAGTGCCGATGATGACGACATAGATGATTTCTTCTCCGATTCTGCAGAGAGCGCCCATGGACAGGAAAGCAACAATGAGACTTATCTGACAGAACTGAAAGAGAAAAGAATACGTAATTTCGCCAGGCAGCTTATGCATAAAGCACAGACTCTGGCTGACATACACGACATCAAGAACTTCTTGCAGAAGAATGATAAAGGGGTAGTTCCCCACGACGATGCAGTCTTTTTCTTCAACTTTATTGCTCCCTACACCTGGCTGGAAGTTTTCAAAAGATTCAGCCAGCCGGAAGAGCTGGTTGCATTCTTCAACGAACTGACAGAACTGTCTGTCGACAAAAAAGAGGATACCAGTATGTTCCTGAACAAGACCGAAGTGTTGAATGGAGCACTCGAAAACATACCGTCCTCTTATGCCTATGATTTATGGAACCGTATGGGGAATAACTGTGATGGCTACTCATTGAACTTTATGCTCCAAAAGGCTAAAAATTTGAGCAGGCCAAAGGAATCTTCAACACTTTTATGGAAAGGCTGGAGCAGCAAGAAGAAGAAAACAAGACCAAACTGAAAGTGGGTGAAATCTACCTGAACGACTTATTGGATACGACCTCCACTTATAGCGGGATTAAGGAATGCGAGGAACTGTTCCATAAATACCATTTACTGGAAGCAGACCAGTCTTTACTGGATTACCCGAGCCAGCACACACAAGGTATCCTATACCAACGCATGACCCTAAAGGAAATCAAGGCACATATGAAGAGACATCGTCCCCAAAACGGCGATGAATCTCGAAATATAAGAACAATCGTACAATTCATTCTGAAAATATCAAATTATGAAGAGGCGTATCAGGCACTGTTCGGAGAAACTCCCGATTGTATTACTCCGGAAGAACAACAGATTTTGAATCATTCGCCCTACGTTGTCTCCGAAATGTTCAATAAGGTAAAGACTCCGGAAGAAGGAGGAGTCGCAAGGGATTTCTTCGAGAACCGGCTGGACAAGTCACTGCTCAATCATCCTGATGCCAATATCTTGAATATCATTATCAATAACCGGTTCATATATCCCTATTATGAACAAAAAGTGGACATGATAAAGCGGATGTCCGAAAAATACACCGTACAACAGAACAGTTATACACATAAACATTTACTCTATCACCTGACCAACCACACCCAAGATTCACTTCCTCCGGAAGAAATACAACTGATTATAAATGAGGAAATAATGAAAAGCCTGGATGCGCCAAAGGATGTATTGAAGCAAATGCTTATCCAGCGATACTATGCCGGAAGAGCACAAGACAACGTTCCGCAGCCTTTTCCCATTTATACATCGGAAGGGTGGAAAATTAAAGAAAGCACTATTCTGGAATATGTGTATTGTCTGCTGGACGTGGGCGTATATGATGGAGGAATTATCTTCTGTTGCATGAAGGCATTGCTCCGTCAGAATGATAAGGAAAACGCCCAACGGCTGCAAGAGCAAGCAATCAATAAAAAGGTTTTTATCAATTACGATTCATATTGTATGTTGAAAAAGTTAGGAGCCGTCATTCCCAAACCCTACCTATTTGTCGAACATTATCCAATTATGAAGGACATATGCTATCAAATGCGGGAACGCGGCATGACCTTCGAAGAAGCCGAAAGCCGTATAAAAGAGATGGAAGATGATTTACATATTTCCATTGCACGCACACAAATCTACTGGAACAATGTCATCAGCCGCATGGCCAACAACAGAACAAACAAAAAACTGGTGCTTCAGAATACTCTGAAATTCATCGATGAACACCATGTGCCGATGAGTCCGGAAATATATTACTCCCTTTTACACACAATCACTTCCATTGAAGACTATACAAAAGTCAAAGGTTTATATAAAGGCGAATTGAATATAGGACATATCTTCGTACTTCTAAAGAAGATTCCAGAATTTGCCAAATATAGAATTGCCGAATGGGCATTTGTCGCCTGCTTGCGTCAGGAGTTTGATGAATGGTATGACATTCTATGTTCCATCAGTGAGAAAGAGCAGGAGAAAAGAATTAAAATCATGTTACAGTCCGAGCGCTACAAGCAACTGCAAGTCATCACCCCCAAAGGGTATCTTAACCAGACTTCTTGTTCTGGTGGACTATCCGCTACGCCGTCTCAGAGACTGAAGAGCAACGGAAGGCAGAATTGGATACCCTTGTCACAATGATACCCAACCCCTTTGTACCTCAGTATCCGAAAATGATAGAGAAGTTCTTTATACCTTATCCGCAAGACTTGCTTGAAATCATTCGAGAATATATAGCCGGATTATTTCATCCGAGCCGCAATAGCCAGCAATACCCCGAGCACCACACCCAATATCGCTGCAAACAGCACCCGCATTTCTCCCGGCAGGAGGAATGTGATGGTGTGTGCCGGATACCAGAAGAAAGGAATTGTTTTCTTGAAGACAAAATTCCATTGTGCATCCCAATTCAGATGCGTAATGATGCGGGTCATCGGGATAGGAGTGAGGAGCTGCGAGGCGAACCGCCACAATCCAGGATATGCGTATCCGTAATCTTATGGAATGTCATGAATACCGGAGCGAAAATGGTATTCATAGCAACTGAAATGGCGAGGGCTATCCATAATTTGTCCAGGCAGAATTCTCCGTTTATAATGGCGGCGGCATTTGCCATTCCCATATATTCCATAAATTGCGGCACACCTTTGGAGAAGATTATCATGGCCGCATTGATACCCATTCCCAGCAGTCCCCACACTACGGCACGCGGCAGTACGCCAAATCCTTTTCGGTTATAGACTCCGGCACTGATACGAAGTCCCAGCATCTCACCCAGTGTAGCAAGAATTCCGAATTTAACGAAACTCATTACCATGCCATGTGCAGCGTTGAAAGACTTATACCAATTGTAGATGGATTCACTCACAAAGAATGGCAGGAATATTATCACCAGAACAAAAATAAAGAGGAAGTCTTGTTTTTTCATACAAAAGTCATGTTTTTCATAAATAATGTGGCAAACATACTAAAATTATTCTAATTTAAAAGCAAATAAGTAAATAAAAGAAGTTTTACCAAACAGAACAAAGTGTTTCCCTTAACCGAACAGTGTGTTTCATTAAAGAGAACACTTCGTTTCCCTTAAAAGAACAGTTTGTTTCGATAATGAAAACACTTTGTTTTCTATAGCTAAAACAAAGTGTTCAGCACTGTGAACTAACGAACTATCCCATTAGCTTCCTCAGAAGCCCATATCATAGTCTCGGCACAAAAAAGTGGGATTCAGAGAAACCTCTGATCCCACTTCATCATAGTAAGCAACGGATAGTTATTTCTTATCCTTCATATATTCATCCGCTTTCTCCTTGGCACGTGCCACGCGCTTGGCTGTATCCGGATGAGAAGAGAACATCTTCTGGAACTTGGATTCCTTCGGTGCCTCCGCTGAAAGTTCAAGCAATTTGTTCAAAGCATTGTACATGGCATACGGATCGAGATTATTCTTGATGCAGAATTCAAAGCCGTAATCATCCGCTTCCGTCTCCTGCTTCTGGGAGTATTGAGCACCTGCCAATGCCTCGGCCATGGCACCCAGTTCAGAATCACTCAATTTGGATACCGTAGAACTTGCCGCACCGGCAGCATTCTTCACAGCCGAACGAAGGTAAGCATTCTTCATCGCATCTTTGGAATCCGTATGGATGACGTGACCTATCTCGTGGCCGACAACTGCCATCACTTCATCATCCGTCATGATGTCCATCAGTCCGGCACAGATGCGTACACTACCATCACCGCACGCAAAGGCATTCACATCTATTACTTCATAAACACCGAAGTTCACCTTCAAGCCGTCCACTTCCTTGATATTTCCGGTCAGCTTCTCCAGGCGCTTGCCGTAATCCGTATCGGGCTTTGTCAGCGGATTGTGCGTATCCATCCATTCCATATATTCCTTGCTCATCGCTGCAATGTCAGCATCGGACAATGAAATGCCTTGACGGCATCTGTACCAGCTTGGACAACTTTGTTCACATTGATTTTCTTTCCACCGATTTTGAACTGCGCATAGGCAGTGGTGGTACAACTCATTCCACATACTACAGCAGTAATGATGAAGAAGTTCTTTTTCATGTACTTTACGATTTAATTTTAATCCTACTTCGCTTTGTCTATAAAAAAAACCGCCTAATCATTATTAAACGGTTTTCCGAATATCTGTTTAAATCAAGTTTACTTGATGATACCCAATTCCTTGAAACATTTAGTCAATTTTTCTACAGCATAATCCACTTGTTCGACCGTATGGGTAGCCATCAACGCTACACGCACCAGTGTATCTTGTGGAGCACATGCAGGTGGAATAACGGGGTTGATGAAGATACCTTCGTCAAAAGCCAGCTTCGTTACTATAAATGTCTTCTCTGTATCACGCACATAGAGAGGAATGATAGGAGATTCTGTCTCACCGATTTCGAAGCCTGCATCGCGGAACTTCTTCAAGGCATAGTTAGTGATGTCCCACAGACGTTGGATGCGTTCAGGTTCGGACTTGATGATGTGAAGCGCCTCGCGGGCTGCAGCCGTAGCAGCAGGTGTGCTACTTGCCTGGAATATATAGGAACGGGCATTGTGGCGCAGCCAATTGATTACCGCCTTGTCTCCAGCAACAAAACCACCGATGGAAGCCAATGACTTGCTGAATGTACCCATAATCAGGTCTACATCTTCGGTAACACCGAAATGGTCGCACACACCACGGCCTTGTTTTCCGAATACACCCAAGCCGTGAGCTTCGTCCACGTAAATGCTGGCGTTGTATTTCTTCTTCAGGCGGACAATTTCGGGCAGATTGGCCAAGTCACCTTCCATGGAAAATACTCCATCCACAACAATCAGCTTTACAGCATCCAGTTCGCATTTCTGGAGTTCTTTTTCCAAAGCCTCCATATCGTTATGCTTGTACTTCAACTGAGTGGCAAATGCAAGACGGCGGCCATCTACAATGGAAGCGTGATCACGGTCATCACAAATAATATAATCCCCACGGCCTACAACGGCAGGAATAATACCTTCGTTTACAGTAAATCCGGTAGAAAAACAGAGTGCTTCATCTTTTCCTACGAATTCAGCCAATTCCTTCTCCAGTTCAACATGTATATCGAGTGTTCCGTTCAGAAAGCGGGAACCTGCACAACCGGTGCCATATTTTTCTGTGGCAGCTATCGAGCATCAATGATACGCTTGTCATATGTCAGTCCCATATATGCATTAGAGCCGAACATCAGAACCTTTTTACCATCCATCATTACCTCTGTATCCTGATGGCTGTTAATTGTGCGGAAATAAGGATATACGCCTTTTGCCATAAACTGCTGCGGCAGGTCGTATTTCGCAAATTTGTCTTGTAGTAAACCCATGAAATATCTTTTATATAATGAATATTTAATTCTATTAAATACAAGTCTTAAAAAACAGGGGGCAAAGATAGCAAAATATGTCGGTATATGTTCTATTTACATTAAAAAAACTACTTATACTTATTTTAAAAAGAATTATGTGGTTAATTTTTCAGATATTTATATTACTTTTGCCAGTTGGAAAACCTGCATAGCAACAACCCTTGCATGAACGAAAACAAGAAGAAAATAGCATTCATCATAAACCCCATATCCGGCACTCAGAGTAAGGAGCAGATACTGAAGTGGCTCGATGAAAAGCTGGATAAGGAAAGGTATGCACAAGAAGTGATTTATACCGAACGGGCAGGCCATGCCGTAGAGATAGCGGCACAGAAGGCACAAGAAGATGCACATGCCGTCATCGCCATAGGAGGAGACGGCACCATCAATGAGATAGCTCGCTCACTGGTACATACAAAAACCGCTTTGGGCATCATTCCCTGCGGTTCCGGCAACGGACTTGCCCGCCATCTGCAGATTCCGATGGAGCCGAAAAAGGCCATCGACATCATCAATGACGGACTGATAGACATCATTGACTACGGAAAAATCAACGATGTGCCTTTCTTCTGCACCTGCGGCGTGGGATTCGACGCATTTGTAAGCCTGCAATTCTCCAAGGCGGGAAGGAGAGGACCACTCACTTATCTGGAAAAGACTCTGCTCGAAAGCCTGAAGTACCGTCCGGAAACCTATGAACTGGAAATGGACGGCAGCACCCTGCGATACAAGGCGTTCCTAATAGCCTGCGGAAACGCATCGCAATATGGAAACAATGCGTATATTGCCCCACAAGCCACCTTGAACGACGGACTGCTGGACGTCACCATACTCGAGCCGTTCACTGTGCTCGATGTACCGTCGCTCTCTTTCCAGCTCTTCAACAAGACCATTGACCAGAACAGCCGGATTAAGACGTTCCGTTGCCAGACACTCCGTATTCACCGTTCTAAACCGGGGGTAGTCCACTTTGACGGCGACCCGATGATGATGGGAGAGAATGTAGATGTAAAGATTATGAAGAAAGGACTGCAGGTCATTGTTCCCCGGGATGCGGAAAAAGACACTTCGAATGTCTTGCAGCGGGCACAAGACTATATCAACGGACTGAAACAAATTAATGATGCTTTTGTGGAAGACATCGCCCATAAAAACAAGATGATACTGGATAAAGGCAAAAGGCAATTCAAGAAACTGACAAAAATGTAATGTTGTAAAAAAGGTACTAAAGGAGTTTCTGAAAATAACTTTCCCCTTTTGATGCGCCATATAATATGTTTTATGTATTTTTGCAAAGCCAAAATAGTAAATAAGTAAATCGTCAAACAGTAAATAAAAAGATGTATAGATCACACACCTGCGGAGAACTCCGTATCTCCGATGTTAACAAGCAAGTGACGCTGGCAGGTTGGGTACAGCGCAGCCGTAAGATGGGAGGCATGACTTTCATTGACCTCCGCGACCGTTACGGAATTACCCAATTAGTGTTCAACGAAGAGGTGAATGCCGAACTTTGCGAGCGTGCCAACCGCTTGGGCCGTGAATTCGTAATCCAGGTTAAAGGTACCGTAAACGAACGTTTCAGTAAAAACCAGCATATCCCGACGGGAGACATTGAAATCATCGTATCGGAACTGGATGTTCTGAACTCATCGCTGACCCCTCCCTTCACCATCGAGGAAAATACGGACGGTGGCGACGATATCCGCATGAAGTACCGTTATCTAGACCTGCGCCGTGCCAATGTACGCAGCAATCTGGAGCTTCGCCATAAAATGACAATTGAAGTACGCAAATACCTGGACAGCCAGGGATTCATCGAAGTGGAAACTCCGATTCTGGTAGGCTCCACACCCGAAGGTGCACGCGATTTCGTCGTTCCTTCACGCATGAACCGGGACAATTCTATGCCTTACCTCAAAGCCCGCAGACACTGAAACAGTTGTTGATGGTTTCCGGTTTCGACCGTTACTTCCAGATAGCCAAATGCTTCCGTGACGAAGACCTGCGTGCCGACCGCCAGCCGGAATTCACACAGATTGACTGCGAAATGTCTTTTGTGGAGCAGGATGACGTCATCAACCTCTTCGAAGGCATGGCCAAATATCTGTTCAAGGAAATCCGTGGCGTAGAGATGAACGAGCCGTTCATGCGCATGCCATGGGCAGACGCCATGAAATATTACGGCAGCGACAAGCCCGACCTCCGTTTCGGCATGAAGTTCGTGGAACTGATGGACATCATGAAGGGACACGGATTCCCGGTATTCGACAATGCCGCCTACATCGGCGGTATCTGCGCAGAAGGCGCCGCACACTATACCCGCAAACAGCTGGATGTACTGACCGAATTCGTGAAAAGACCGCAAATCGGTGCCAAAGGTATGGTATACGCGCGCGTAGAGGCAGACGGCAACGTAAAATCAAGTGTCGACAAGTTCTATGCGCAGGAAGTATTGCAGGAGATGAAGCTGCTTTCAACGCCAAGCCGGGTGACCTGATTCTGATTCTGAGCGGTGACGATGCCATGAAGACCCGCAAGCAACTGAACGAGTTGCGCCTTGAAATGGGTAACCAACTGGGATTACGCGACAAGAACAAGTTCGTCTGCCTTTGGGTGGTTGACTTCCCGATGTTTGAGTGGAGCGATGAAGAAGGCCGCCTGATGGCTATGCACCACCCGTTCACTCATCCGAAAGACGAAGATATTCCTTTGCTGGATACAGACCCGGCAGCTGTCCGTGCAGATGCATACGATATGGTGTGCAACGGTATTGAAGTGGGTGGAGGTTCCATCCGTATCCACGATGCACAGTTGCAGGCCAAAATGTTCGAGATTCTCGGATTCACTCCGGAGAAGGCTCAGGAGCAGTTCGGCTTCCTGATGAATGCCTTCAAATACGGTGCACCTCCTCACGGTGGTCTGGCATACGGTCTGGACCGTTGGGTCAGCATCTTCGCAGGTCTCGACAGTATCCGCGACTGCATTGCATTCCCCAAAAACAACAGTGGACGCGATGTAATGCTGGATGCACCTTCAGTTATTGACCAGAAGCAGCTGGACGAACTGAATCTGATTGTTGAAGTGAAAGAGTAAAAGCAGGTACAGAGTAGGAGAGTGAAAGAGTCTGCACGCATTTTTCGTTTTGCGGTAATCGGCACGCTGAATGCCTTGATTATGGCTGTTACCGTTTGGGTAATGATGGACGAACTGGACATCAACTATATGCTCTCCAATGTAACCGCATATATACTTGCACAGATACACAACTTCATCTGGTGCAAGTACTGGATATTCCCTACAGAAAAAAAGAGCAACACTTGGCGACAAGTGCTGCTCTTTTCCATAGCTTTCGGAATGGCTTACGGAGCGCAATTCCTTTTCCTCATAGGGCTGGTGGAGGGACTGGACTGCAATGAATACCTTGCCCAGTTCCTGGATTATTCATCTACGGAAGTGTCAATTTCCTGATGAACAAACGGGTGACATTCCGTTAGTTCTCCCCCAGAGATCCCCGTCGTTATCAGTCAAGAAATCGTTTTGTCAATCCGGCATAGGCATCAATTCTGCGGTCGCGCAGGAAAGGCCACCAACGGCGTACATTTTCCGAGCGTTCCAAGTCCACCTCTACAACGATATTTTCCGGCCGTTCGTTTCCTGCTTGGGCCAGGAACTCGCCTTGCGGTCCGGCCACAAAACTATTTCCCCAAAACAAGATACCATTGGTCTGCATGGAAGGATCCGGCTCATGTCCCACACGGTTCACTGAAACAACCGGCAAGCCGTTGGCCACAGCATGTCCACGCTGGGAGATAATCCAAGCATTGAGCTGACGCGCCTTTTCATCATCCGTATCACTGCTTTCCCAACCGATAGCCGTAGGATATATTAGTATTTCAGCTCCCTTCAGCGCCATCAGACGTGCTGCTTCCGGATACCATTGGTCCCAGCACACCAAAACTCCCAATTTGCCCAAAGATGTCTGAATAGGTTCGAAGCCTATATCACCGGGAGTAAAATAGAATTTCTCATAATAGGCGGGGTCATCAGGAATATGCATCTTCCGGTATTTCCCGGCAATGCTGCCGTCACGTTCAAAAACAACCGCTGTGTTATGATACAATCCGGGAGCGCGTTTCTCGAACAGAGAAGTGACCAGCACAATATCGTTGGCAGCAGCCAACTCTGAATAGAATCCCGTAGAAGGACCGGGAATCGGTTCTGCCAAGTCGAACAACTGCGTGTTTTCCGTCTGACAGAAATACAGAGAGTTATGCAGCTCCTGCAAAACAACCAATTGAGCCCCATGCGCCGCACATGCCTCTATACTTTTGGCCAAATTCATTAAATTAGTCCTGAGGTCCTTGGTATTGGCCTGCTGGATAATACCTACTTTTATTTTTCTTGTCATCTTATTCTATGGTTTATTGTTTTACTATGTATAATCGACATTACTTCAACACCCCTACGGGATATTGCATGGTAACACAATGCAAAGAGCCGTGTTGCTTAATCAAAGCACGGCAATCTATCCCGATAATTTCATAACCGGGAAAAGCCTCCCGCAACACTTCCCCCGCGCGGCATCATTCTCCGGCTGGCGATAGGTGGGGTAAAGCACTGCATCATTCAGAATCAAGAAATTAGCGTAAGTGGCAGGAAGCCGTTCCCCTTCCTCTTCTATCTTATCGGCCATGGGCAAAGCCAGCAAACGGTAAGGTTCCCCCTTCAACGTACGGAAAGTCTTCAGTTGCTCCTCCATGCGATGCAGTTCTTCGTAATGCTCATCATCCGCATCCTTGCATTGTACATAGGCTATCGTGTCGGCAGGGCAGAAACGGGCCAGCGTGTCTATATGACTGTCCGTATCGTCACCTGCCAAATAACCGTGTCCAGCCAAAGAACACGTTGCAGGTGAAAAACGGAACGAAGATATTCCTCAATTCCACCCGGTTCATCTGTCCGTTCCGGTTAGGCGAAAGCAGGCATTCGGAGGTGGTGAGCAACGTACCCATGCCGTCACTTTCGATGGAACCGCCTTCAAGGACAAACCCCAAGCGATTTACATACTTTCCTTTCATCACTTCCGACTCCACCGCACGACGCGTAATCAAATTATCCTTATCGGATGCAAACTTCAATCCCCACCCGTTGAACTTAAAGTCGAGCAGAGATACACCGTCAGCATCCAGTAGGGTGATGGCTCCATGGTCGCGTGCCCAAGTATCATTCGTCTCACACTTCAGGAAACGGACATTTTCCATATTCACCCTGCCGAGAATCTGTTTCTTCACCTCATCCGGTTCTGGGGTTACAATCAGCAATGTCTCCCGGGCGGCTATTTCGTGGGCAATGGCTACAAAACATTCCTGCACTTCGTCCAACATATAGGTCCAGTCTGTACCCGCATGGGGCCATGTAAGCTGTATGCCGCTTTGCAAAGCCCATTCGGCAGGCAAGTGGGGAGCACGTGTCTCTACCTGAAAAGTCATATTCTTGCCAAAACGCACCTGACAGTCCTTCTCTGCGGCACCACCCAGCGGCAGTCCTACAAAATATCCCATATTATTTATCTTTTCTAATTCGTTACTTTTTAAGTTAGCAGAGAGAGGGAGAATAAACCTTAGGTTTAGAATTGCCAAACCTCTACTTCAGACTTCTAAACCTCTACTCTATGATTGTAAACCTCTACTCGTCAATTATCACTTATCTTCCTTCGGTTTCCGGTCGAAGAATGGATTCTTGGAGGATGCACTCACCGGAATGGCAAAGACAGTCTTGCATCCTTTCAGCCAATCCAAACGCTGAGCGGCAAGTCCGGCAGAAAACATGACACGGGTATCCACCCTCAAATCGGCAGCCATGGCACAAGCCGAACCTACAGCTATCCCTACATCCACCGTATTCAAAGCACAAGGTACTCCCTCCGGACGACCGGCACAAGTGGGAAAACCGCAGTGTCCGCAATTCAAACCTTGCGTCTGCTCGCGCGTACCTATTATAATTACACATTCAGCCTGCAAAATGTTGTCCGCATCACGGAGAAAGAACTTCATACCGTGCTCTTCAACCATAGCGACCATCTTTTCAGACAGCTTCTTAATGTCTTCACCCGTAACCAGCGCAGCTCAATCACATCAATACCTTTTCCTTTCGGTGCCGTGCGCGCAGCAGTCAGCATTTGCCTTGCCACGTCAAGCACATGTTCGTGGCGGCAATCCCGTTCATTCTGTATCATAGTCTTTCTTTCCTGAATTAATTAGTGCGTCAAAGATAGCACAAATATTTTTTTGCACTATCTTTGCGATACAGAAAGATTAAAGGAACACCATGCTGCAAATAGAAAATGCCAGTATCGCCTACGGCAACGATATACTTTTCTCGGGTTTCAACCTGCAATTGGAAAGGGGAGAGATAGCCAGTATCTCCGGCTTCGGGATGCGGAAAGTCGTCACTGCTGAATGCCATACTTGGATTTACTCCGTTAAAAGAAGGACGCATCGTCTTGAACGGCATTCTGCTGGATAAAGGAAACGTCGACGTTGTCCGTAAGCAGACTGCATGGATTCCACAAGAACTGGCATTGCCGCTGGAATGGGTAAAGGACATGGTACAATTGCCCTTCGGTTTAAAGGCAAACCGGGGTACACCCTTTTCTGAAACCCGTTTATTTGCATGTTTCGAGGATTTGGGTCTGGAACAAGAGTTATATTACAAACGGGTGAACGAAATATCCGGAGCCAACGCCAACGGATGATGATAGCCGTAGCCTCAATGATTGGCAAACCACTGACCATTGTCGATGAACCGACTTCCGCTCTCGACTCCGGTTCCGCGGAAAAAGTACTCTCTTTCTTCCGCAGGCAGACAGAAAATGGAAGTGCCATACTGACCGTATCCCATGACAAAAGATTCGCCAACGGATGTGACCGACATATAATCATGAAATAACATACACACTATTGGGAACCATAGATATATCATACCTCAGCCTGGGCATCGGATTATTGCTATTATTAATACCGCTGTTTTACATCTGGAAGTTCAAGACCGGACTGTTGCGCGCTACTGTGATAGGTACGGCACGCATGATTGTCCAGTTGTTCTTCATCGGCATATACTTGAACTACCTCTTTTTATGGGATAACCCGTGGATAAACTTTCTATGGGTAATTGTCATGATATTTGTAGCATCGCAGACGGCATTGGCACGAACACAATTGAAGAGGAAGATTCTGCTCCTGCCCATATCCGCAGGTTTCTTATGCAGTGTAGTATGTGTAGGCTTGTACTTTATCGGAATAGTACTGAGAGTGGAAAACGTATTCAGCGCCCGGTATTTCATCCCTATTTTCGGCATACTGATGGGCAACATGCTATCCAGTAACGTCATAGCCTCAACACCTATTATAGTGGACTGAAACGGGAACAACAGCTTTACCGGTATCTTCTCGGCAATGGTGCTACAAAAGCGGAAGCACAGGCACCTTTCATCCGCCAAGCCATCATCAAATCCTTCAGTCCGCTGATTGCCAATATATCCGTGATGGGGCTGGTTGCTTTTCCGGGAACCATGATTGGCCAGATATTGGGTGGCAGCAGCCCGAATGTGGCCATCAAATATCAGATGATGATTATGGTCATCACCTTTACCGCCTCCATGCTGTCACTGATGATTACAATCTCTCTGGCTTCCCGCAAGTCGTTCGATGCCTACGGCAAGCTACTGCCGGTGATGGTAGAGAAGAAGGGAAAAAAGGAGCATAAATAACTTCAACGGTGGTGGGCATCCAGTTTTCCGGGGAGATAGCGTAGCTGCACATATTGTACGCCCGGTTTCACAAAGCCGCTGTCCAACATCACTTTCTTTACACGGAATTCTTCAAGCCTATACTGCAGGTAACTTTTGATGCGTTGACTTTGCGGCTTGGTATATGCCAGCAGATTAACTTTTCCCAGCGAATCAATCTCTACCCTTGCCTTGACGGTGCGTAGAGAAAGAGGACCGTCTTTTTTCTTAGCCTGATAATCTTTATCCTTGTCTACCCAAAAGATAGCCGTAGCCTTGGGAGTAGTATCTACCGGCTCCTCCATATCCTCAGATACATCTTTACCGGAACAGTTCGTATCCTGACAAGACAATAACGATAAAAGGAAAAGAAACAAAACAAGTAATGTTTTCATAATAAAGGAGATTAATGTGTCCAACTAATCAAACGTACCCGATGAAGCATATATTATCGGATATATAAAATGTTCTTCACCTTCCGTTTGCGGTTGTTCAAACAATTGTTTGTAGATAGGTTCCGGCTCTGTTTCAGAGAAAAAATCTGCATCAGCAGGATAAATACCATAATACCACCAGGGAGTTCCTTCCATATTATAAGGCTCAATACCCTCGATTACAAACTTATATAATCCAACTGTATCACCATCTTTTATAATGCTTGTATAGGTTCCATAATTGGTCCCCATATTATATCTCAATCCTTTTAAAGGAGCATATTCTTCTTCAGTAAACTCGCCTGCTACATATTTTTTTCTGCATGCAAAAGGAATCTCATATTTTCCTCCATCAGGAGAAAGAATAAAAGGATTGGGTCCATCAACCTCTATTGTATATTCATATTCTACTCCGACTTTTGATAACACCTCGACCAGTTCGTATGCAATATTACTGGCATCGGCGGGAGGTTGAGCAAAGTTGTTTTTTTCACCAATAAGGTGTATTCATACCCCTTGCTATAATCAAACCCGGCAATTCCTAAAAAGTCCAACGCTTCATATTCATTTTTACCTTCCTCCTTTACCAACATACAATCAATGAAATGATCACTTCCCCAAGGCTGGTAAGTGCCAATCTCGGAAGAGACCTTCATTTTAATGTTTTCTACATTGTCTTGTGGAGTATCACTGTTACAAGAGGTCACACCAATTATAATCAAGAGCGATAAAATTCCGAATAGTTTTTTAGTTTTCATAGATTTAGTTTTATAATAATCGCTCGCAAAGATAGTCTTTTTCGTGATAAAACATTTTTCGATAAGAGTTTTTGTTGGAAGAAAACCGTCTATTACTCAAATTTGTTACTGATATTTTATAAAAAGAATAAAAAACATTCTCAATCCATTGCTTTTTACTATATTTGCAACCAAATTTTCTGTTCACAATGAAAATTAAGGAATTAGTAAGCGCCCTTGAACGGTTCGCGCCTCTGCCATTGCAAGACGGATTTGATAATGCCGGCCTGCAAATCGGATTGACAGATGCGGAAGCAACAGGGGCTTTGTTGTGTCTTGACGTTACTGAAGCTGTACTGGATGAAGCCATTGCATTGGGATATAATGTGGTTATATCACATCACCCTCTCATTTTCAAAGGGTATAAATCCATCACGGGCAGGGATTATGTGGAACGTTGTATCTTGAAAGCCATCAAGAATGACATCGTTGTTTATGCTGCGCACACTAACCTGGATAATGCACCGGGAGGAGTGAACTTCAAGATTGCCGAGAAAATCGGTTTGAAGAATGTCCGTATCCTGGAAGCCAAGGAAAATGCGCTGGTAAAGCTGACCACATTTGTACCGACCGCCCAAGCGGAAGACGTGAGGAAAGCCTTGTTCGACGCTGGATGCGGCAATATCGGCAACTATGATTTGTGCAGTTATAACATGGAAGGCGAGGGGACATTCCGAGCCCGGGAAGGTGCCACCCATACTGTGGAGCGATAGGGGAGCTGCATACCGAACGTGAAGTACGTATTGAGACAATCATACCCGCCTACAAAAAAGCGGCAACTGTCAAGGCACTGCTTGCGCACATCCATATGAAGAACCGGTCTATGATATTTATCCCTTGCAAAACTCATGGCCACAAGCCGGAGCCGGTGTCATTGGCGAATTGGAAGTACCGGAGACAGAACTTGAATTCCTGAAACGGATAAAGAAAACCTTCGAAGTAGGGTGTCTCAGACATAACAAACTCCTCGGGCGGGAAATACAGACTGTTGCATTATGTGGCGGCGCCGGCGCTTTCCTAATGCCGCTTGCCATCCGCAACCGTGCAGATGTCTTTATCACCGGCGAGATAAAATACCATGACTATTTCGGACATGATACCGATATATTATTGGCTGAAATAGGGCATTATGAAAGTGAGCAATATACGAAAGAAATATTTTATACAATAATCCGGGATTTGTTTCCTCATTTTGAGGTCCAAATGACCAAAGTGAATACAAACCCCATAAAATACATGTAAGTAAAATGGCTAAAGAAGCAAAAAAAGATCCTCAGGAATTAACCGTAGAACAGAAGTTGAAAGCTTTGTTCCAATTGCAGACAATGCTGTCCAAAATCGATGAAATCAAGACGTTGAGAGGTGAACTTCCACTGGAAGTACAGGACTTGGAAGACGAAATAGCCGGTCTGAGTACCCGTATAGACAGAATCAAGGCAGAAGTTGCCGAGTTGAAATCCTCCATTGCAGGAAAGAAGTTGAAATTGAAACCGCAAAGGCTTCTGTAGCTAAATATAAAGACCAGCAGGACAACGTACGCAACAACCGCGAATATGACTTCTTAAGCAAGGAAATCGAATTCCAGACATTGGAAATCGAACTCTGCGAAAAGCGTATCAAGGAATTTGCCGCACAAGAGGAAGAAAAATCTCAAGAAGTAGCAGAAAGCACTGCTGCTCTGGAAGAAAGACAAAAAGACCTCGACGTAAAGAAGAGCGAACTGGACGAAATCATCTCCGAGACCAAGCAAGAGGAAGAGAAGCTGAGAGACAAAGCCAAAGAACTGGAAACAAAGATTGAACCCCGTCTGCTTCAGTCCTTCAAACGTATCCGTAAGAATTCACGCAATGGACTGGGTATTGTATACGTACAGCGTGATGCTTGCGGTGGTTGCTTCAACAAGATTCCGCCCCAGAGACAATTGGACATCCGCTCACGCAAGAAAATTATCGTTTGCGAATATTGTGGCCGTATCATGATTGACCCGGAATTAGCAGGTATAACTCCCGAACAGAAAGTGGAAGTTGTAAAGGAAAAGCCAGTAAGAGCCAAAAGAAAAATCGTACATATCGGCTCAGATAATTAAAAATAGAACATTTTCTATATATAAAACGGCAATAGTAAAGCACCTATTGCGTTTTTTTGTTAAATAAGCTCATAAAAACCTGCTATTAGAGAAAAAAGAAGTAGTTTTGTTGCTTGAAAAATTAATAGAATTAAATTAAAAAGCATGAGACTAAACAAATTATTCATACTCTATTCACTTTTCGGAATATTGATGGCATCGTGCATAAAAGATGAAGCACCCAATGCTGAAGCTGATATAACAGGCATCTCTTTTGAAGAAGATGTACTGGCAAGCGCTCGTTTCAATTTAAATCCGTCTTACAATGATAATCTGCAGGCCTACCCCATATTAGTAAAAGTAAAAGAGGGCACTCCTTTAAACAAACTATCCCCCCTGTTTGAGTTGACGCCGGGCGCTACCATTAGTCCGGAAAGTGGTAGTGAACACGATTTCTCTGACGGAAAAAGGGTAAAGTATACCGTAACTTCTGAGAACAAGGCTTGGCAGCGAGTATATTCCATCGGTGTACGCGAACAATCGGTATCAGACATCCCAAATGAATTCCATTTTGAAGACATACGACTTATCAATGGAATTAACCCCAAATACAAATATCAGGAGTTCTATGAAGAACAAGACGGATTGGAACTGACATGGGCCAGTGGAAATGAAGGATTCAACTGGGCAGCCAGTTCATCAGCTACTGAAAATTACCCTACGTCACAATATGACAATGGTAAAAACGGAAAGTGTGCCAAATTAGAAACTCGGCTTACCGGCTCTCTGGGAGCAATGGTAGGTATGCCGATAGCTGCTGGAAATTTGTTTATCGGTGAGTTTGATATGACGAATGCTCTCACCAGCCCATTGAAAGCCACACATTTCGGCACTCCTTTCTGTTATAAGCCTCACGTCTAAAAGGTTGGTACAAGTACAAAGCCGGTGAACGTTTTTATGAAAACGGTGGATACACCGACCGTAAAGATGTGATGAACATCTATGCAATCTTTTATGAAGGCGAAAGTTACAACGAAGCAGGAGAAGTTACGGAAGTAATATTGGATGGAAATCTGCCAAACCAGAACTATGAACATCCCAGTATGGTAGCTTTAGCTCTAATATCCAATCCCCACGAAACCGATGATTGGGAAGCTTTCGACATTCCTTTTGACTATCAGAGATATGGAAAAGAAATAGATGAAACCAAACTGGCAAAAGGAAAATATAAACTAAGTATCATTTTTGCATCCAGCAAGAACGGTGCAACTTTCGAGGGTGCGCCCGGAAGTACCCTTTTAGTGGATGATGTGGAACTGATTTTCGAATAAGAACCCTGTAGAATTGGAATACAACATGATAAAGAAAATAGTAGCATTTATCGCATTGGCAGTTTACATGCAAACCGCCCTATACGCTCAAGAGAATCAGAATCGTACGCTTATAAACGCTGCCCTGCACGGATGGGAATATGAGATAAGGCCGGTGTCAGCATCGGTGGTACTTCCCCGCTTCCATTGCCCGTAGAAATACGGAGTATCGATGCCTACAATCCTACTTTAGCTCTTATGCTGGAAGGAAATGCCATCAAGTGGTTAGGAAAAACTAAAAAATGGGGAGTAATAACCGGGGTAAGACTGGAAACCAAAAATATGATTACCAAAGCGACAGTAAAGAACTATGGCATGGAAATCATAGGAAATGACGGTAACCGCTTGAAAGGTAACTGGACGGGAGGAGTAAAAACCAAAGTACGCAATGCCTACATTACTGTCCCCGTACTTGGAGCATATAAAATCAACTCACGATTGCGAGCCAAAGCAGGTGCATATGTATCCTACCTGATGGATGAGGAATTCTCCGGATATGTATATGAAGGTTATCTGCGTGAAGGTAATCCTACCGGAAAGAAAGTCAACTTCTCCGACGGTGCCATTGCCACTTACGACTTTTCGGATGATTTGCGCAAGTTTGCCTGGGGCGTGCAAGCTGGTGTAGACTGGCGTGCCTTCAAACATCTGAGTGTATTTGCCGACCTTACATGGGGATTGAATGATATTTTCAAGAAAGATTTCAATACAATTACCTTTGCCATGTATCCCATCTACTTGAATGTGGGTTTCGGGTATGCCTTCTAAGATACTCGGGTATACCGAGTAAATACTCATAAACAAATAAAGGTTTAGGTTGTTATCAATCCCATAAAAAGATAACCACCTAACCTTTATTTATGAATATAAAAGCTTGGAGCACCGCGTTGCTCATATTATGCCTATGTCCTGCGGCTATGGCACAGAAAGCCAACCGCTATCTTGAGAAACCACTCCCACAAGGCTGGGGAAAGGATGTCTCCCATGCCATTCCCGGAGATGACAATCTGTTCAGCAGACAGATACCACCCATTGACGACAAGTGGTGGAAAGCCTTCGATGACCCGATGCTGGATTCATTGATTACGGTAGCCTCCACTCAAAACTATTCCGTACTTTCTGCCATGGCCCGTATGGATATGGCTAAATCCAACCTGCGGATAGAACGCGGCAGCTTTTTCCCTTCCATCTCATTGGACGGAGGATGGGCACGGCAGCAAAGCAGCGGCAATGTCAACGCACTTCCGCAATCCATTACCGGTGCATACAGTGCCTCGCTCAACGCCAGTTGGGAGCTGGACGTATTCGGAAGTATCCGCCAACGGGTAAAGGCACAGCGGGAAACCTTCATGGCAAGCAAGGAGGAATATACCTCTGTCATGGTATCCCTCTGTGCCAGATAGCTTCTGCCTACATCGGACTCCGCGAACTGCAGCAAGAGCTAAGTGTAGTGACCCACAATTGCCATACCCAGGCAGCCGTACTTAACATTACCGAAGTACGCTACAAAACCGGACTGGTGTCCAAACTGGACGTTTCACAAGCCAAATCCGTATATTACAGTACCAAAGCCTCCATCCCACAACTGGAGGCAGGCATCAACCAATACATCACGACGCTCGCAATCTTACTCGGTACTTACCCCCAGCATATCCGCCCCATATTGGAGAAGCCCGGCAAACTGCCCGACTATATGGAACCCATAGGCATCGGTGTTCCTGCCGACCTGCTGCTCCGCCGCCCCGATATACGGCAAGCCGAACGCCAAGTCAACGCGCAGGCGGCAACACTCGGCGCATCTCAAAGTGACTGGCTGCGCAAGTGTTCCTAAAAGGTTCCATCGGCTATTCCTCCCATGACTTGAAGGACTTGACTAAACGGAACAGTATGACGTTTGAAATTGCTCCAAACATCAGCTGGACCTTATTCAGCGGTACCAAACTGGTGAATGCCACCCGTCTGGCACGTGCCCAGCTCGATGAATCCATTCACCAGTTCAACCAGACAGTGCTTACCGCCGTGCAGGAAACGGATAATGCCATGAACTCCTATCGCAACTCCATCCAACAGATTGTTGCCATGCGCGAAGTATGCAACCAGGGAGAAGAAACTCTGAAACTCTCCCTCGATTTGTACAAACAAGGACTTACTCCCTTCCAGAACGTACTGGACGCACTACGCTCACTCCTGACATACGAAAATCAGCTGGTGCAGGCACAAGGCAGCTCCTTGCTGCATCTGATAGCCTTATACCAGGCATTGGGAGGTGGATATGAAATGAATCAGAAATAAGAATATAAACTAAACCGAACCGTATATGAAAAATCAAATGTACATCACCCTGCTCATCCTGCCATTGCTGGCAACGGGATGCGGGGGAAGGAAAGAAACGGCACAAACGATGCCCGTTCCCGAGATAAGCGTGGCCCGTCCGACAGTGCAGAACATTACGCTGACGAAAGAATATCCGGGCTACCTGACTTCTGAAAAGACCGTAGACCTGGTAGGCAGAGTCAGCGGAACCTTACAGACCATCGCTTACGCTCCCGGCAGCCGGGTACGCCAGGGACAAGTACTTTTTGTCATCGAACCGACAGTCTATCAAGACAATGTGCGGCAGGCAGAAGCAGAACTCAACACTGCCCGCGCCAACCTGGAATACGCCCAAAACAACTACACACGTATGCAGGAAGCCATGAAAAGCGATGCTGTAAGCCGTATACAAGTGCTGCAAGCACAATCCAACGTGGCAACTTCGCAGGCTGCAGTGAGCAATGCGGAAGCAGCCCTGAACACAGCACGCACCAATCTGAGCTACTGCACCGTCCGTGCTCCCTTCGACGGCACCGTAAGCCGTAACCTGGTGGATGCCGGAGGCTATGTAGGCGGCAGCGTGCAGCCCGTCACATTGGCAACCATCTACAAAGACGACCATTTGTACACCTACTTCAATGTGGCAGACAACCAATGGCTCTCCATGCTGATGCAGCAGGGAGACAGTATCCCCCGGCAAGTGAGTGTCAGCCTGGGTAAAGACGAACTCCTCACTTATCCCGCACAGCTGGACTATCTTTCGCCCAACGTAGACTTGAACACCGGAACTTTGAACATCCGCGCCCGTCTCGACAACCCTAAAGGACTGTTGAAAAGCGGCCTCTACGTCAGCATCACCTTGCCTACGGAGAGCAACAGCAGGCCATCCTGCTGCCGGACGCTCCATCGGTACCGACCAGTTGGGGAAATACATATACGTAGTCAACGATTCGAATATAGTGCGCTACCGCCATATAGAAACCGGACAACTGATAGGGGACAGCCTGCGCCAGATAAGGCAGGCATCACTCCCCGGGAGCGCTACGTCACCAAAGCACTGATGAAGGTAAGGGATGGAATGAAAGTACATCCCATTGACAACTAATATGAATTGATTAATACCAAAGCCTATGTTTTCAAAATTCTTCATAGACCGTCCTATCTTTGCTACCGTATTGGCGCTGCTCATCGTCGTAGCAGGACTGGTCACACTGGGCATCCTGCCCATTGCCCAATATCCGGACATCACACCACCCACCGTGCAGGTCAGTGCCGTATATCCCGGAGCCAATGCGCAGACGGTGGCACAAACCGTCGGCATCCCCATCGAGCAGCAAGTCAACGGAGTGGACGGAATGCTTTACATGTCCTCCAACTCCAGCTCATCGGGCGCTTACTCTCTTACCATTACTTTTGCCGTAGGCACAGACATTGATATGGCTACCGTGCAGGTCCAGAACCGGGTAAGCGTGGCCCAGTCGTCACTGCCTACTCCCGTTGTGGTGCAAGGCGTCACTGTGCAGAAACAGTCATCGAACATCGTGATGTTCCTCACGATGACGTCGGACAGCAAAGACTACGACGGACTTTACCTCAGCAACTATGCCAAGCTGAATCTCGTAGACCAGTTAACACGCGTGCCCGGTGTAGGCGCCGTCAATGTGATGGGAGCAGGGGACTACTCCATGCGTATCTGGCTCGACCCTGCCGCCATGCGCATCCGCTATCTTTCGCCGGCCGATGTATACCAAGCTATCCAATCACAGAATGTGGAGGTCAGCGCAGGTAACGTAGGGCAACCCATCGGCACAGACAATAAAAATGCCTATCAATACAGCCTGACCGTAAAAGGGCGCCTTACCTCACCCGAAGAGTTCGGCAACATTATCCTGCGTACCGAAACCGGAGGGAAGATACTCCGTCTGCGCGACGTGGCGCATATCGACCTGGGCTCGGCCTCTTACAGCGTAGTATCCCAACTGGACGGGAAACCCACCGCTGCCATCGCTATCTATCAGCAACCTGGCAGCAACTCGCTGGACGTTTCCAAAGGAGTAAAGGCAAAAATGCAGGAACTCTCGCAAAATTTCCCTGCAGGCATACAATACAATGTAACCCTGGACACTACGGATGTCATTCATGCTTCCATAGACGAAGTGATGGTGACGTTCCTTGAAACAACCCTGCTGGTAGTTCTCGTCATCTTCCTGTTCCTGCAGAACTGGCGGGCGGTCGTCATTCCCTGCATCACTATTCCGGTATCACTCATCGGCACACTGGCCGTCATGTCCTTGTTCGGCTTCTCCATCAATACGCTGACACTATTCGGACTGATACTTGCCGTGGCCATCGTGGTAGATGATGCCATTGTGGTGGTGGAGAACTCCACGCGTCTGCTGGACACGGGGCGCTACACCTCCCGCCAGGCTGTGACCGAAGCGATGGGAGAGATTACCGGCCCATTGTCGGGGTAGTGCTGGTGCTGCTTGCCGTATTTATCCCGACAACACTCGTCAGCGGCATATCAGACAACTGTATAAACAGTTTGCCTTGACCATTGCAGCCAGCACCGTACTTAGCGGATTCAACTCATTGACCTTACTCCGGCACTCTGTGCCTTGATGCTGCAACCTACCCGGCCTTCCAAAATCCCTATATCGGGGGTTCAACCATCTGTACGACAAGACACAAGGAGTCTACGACCGGATAGTGGAGTACCTGCTCCAACGCCCTGTCGCTTCCATCGTTTCATATGCGGTTTTCACATTGATTGCTGTCCTGCTGTTTGTCAAATGGCCGTCCACATTTGTTCCGGAAGAAGATGACGGCTATTTCCTCGCAGTGGTACAGCTTCCCCCTGCATCGAGCCTGGAGCGCACCCAAGCCGTAGGAAAGCAGATAAATAAGATTCTCGATTCTTACCCCGAAATAAAGGACTACATCGGCATATCCGGCTTCTCCGTGATGGGAGGTGGAGAGCAAAGCAATGCGGCCACTTACTTCATCGTACTGAAAAACTGGAATGAACGCAAGGGAAAGGAACATACGGCTGAAGCCGTAGTACAGCGCTTCAATATGGAAGTATATGGCATCCAGGAAGCAGAGATATTTGCCATGGTCCCGCCTGCCATCCCCGGACTGGGAGCTACCGGAGGCCTGCAACTCCAATTGGAAGACCGCCACAACCTCGGCGCCACCGAGATGCAGCGTGCTGTAGAGACCTTGATGGAGCATTACCGCAATTATCCGGCACTGGCATCGGTCAGCAGCCAGTACCAAGCCAATGTACCGCAATATTTTTTGAATATAGACCGCGACAAGGTACAGTTGATGGGTATCCCGCTGAACAGTGTATTCACCGCCTTGGGTTACTATATGGGGGAGGCCTACGTCAACGACTATGTACAGTTCGGACACATCTACAAGTGAAATTGGGGGCGGGCGACCGTGCCCAGCGTGTCATCGACGATGTTCTGAAATTGAGCGTTCCAATGCATCGGGAGAAATGGTACCTTTCTCTTCCTTCACCCGGGTGGAAGAGCAGTTAGGCATGGACCAGATAAACAGATATAACATGTACTCCACAGCAGCCGTGACCTGCAATGTGGCTCCGGGCAGTAGTTCGGGAGAGGGTATCCGGCAAATGGAAAGTCTAATCAAAGAGCATCTCGGAGACGAGTTCGGCTATGAATGGACTTCGGTAGCCTATCAGGAGACGCAGGCGGGAACCACGACGACTGTCGTATTCGTCATGGCACTGCTGGTTGCCTTCCTTGTACTCGCCGCACAATACGAAAGCTGGACCAGTCCGGTAGCTGCCGTAATGGGACTTCCGGTTGCACTGCTCGGTGCCATGCTGGGATGCTATGTCATGGGGACTCCGGTCAGCATCTACACACAAATTGGAATCATTCTGCTTGTCGCCTTGTCTGCCAAAAACGGTATTCTGATTGTGGAGTTTGCACGTGACTTTCGTGCACAAGGCAATTCAATCCGCGATGCGGCATTCCAGGCCGGACATATCCGCCTGCGACCTATTCTGATGACATCGCTTGCATTCGTATTCGGGGTTATGCCGCTGCTTTTTGCAACCGGAGCAGGGGCGGGAAGCCGTATTGCACTGGGAGCCGCCGTAGTGTTCGGTATGGCACTGAATACCTTGCTTGCCACGGTCTATATTCCTAATTTCTACGAATTGATGCAGAAGTTGCAGGAGAAGTTCAGTAAGAAACAATAGGGAGGATGAGCTACAAGTTATGGATTATGGGTTATAGGCTATCACACTTATAGCTCATAATCCATAACTCATTTTAGCAACTTGCTGCTAAAAGTTGTATCTTTGCGTGCGAATTGCCTCTTACCTTAAATCCGCAACTCCATTCCCGAAGTGCTACCTACATAAAGAGAAATGGACTTTTGATTCGTAAGATAACCATTAAGTCCTCGCGTCCGTTTCAATGCGCATACCATCCCCTTACCCCATAA
>ENA-OQCK01000383-OQCK01000383.1-human-gut-metagenome-genome-assembly--contig:-NODE-383-length-25077-cov-6.352545_pt1 | contig 25077 bp, 35 predicted proteins | sample MGYA00242498_ERZ504578 | MGnify/ENA primary metagenome ERZ504578 (study PRJEB26092, sample SAMD00036229) | human gut metagenome | host: Homo sapiens | study: EMG produced TPA metagenomics assembly of...
ATACAGAGGGAAATAAACTAAAATAATAATAACCCCATCGGTCAAGACTTTTTAAGGGGGCATTGTTGAATGTTTTAAGGGGGCAGAATCGCTTGGTTTTAGGGGGCAGCTTACACTGGATTTTCCAAGGGAAAAGGAGATTACGTTTATAGCGGTGTAGTCCAGCCCGCGATGAATTGTTTCTCATGTTTTTGAATGAATTAAATATATTTCGATTGCAAAGATAGATATTATAAAATATATTCGATTACAATGAATAAAGAAAAGAGTGTTTAAACAATATAGTATTAACTGATACCCTATTAGAGTATCAAAAAGAGTGTCGTATTATAATTAAAGAGTAGATAAAGTCATTAAATATCAGTCCGTTATCCTACTAAGAAATTTATTTTCGTAACGCGTAGGTCGCCAGTTCAAGTCTGGCTAGCGGCTCGATATTCAAGCACTGATTATCTGGAATAATCAGTGCTTTTTCTTTTCAAGAATTGTTAGAATAAAAAACGCTCTTCTACGAATATATTTGCATAAAACACAATGCCCTTCCAAACAGTTTAATCCATAGCCGCATAATTATCCCAAAGCAAGTAAAGCTAGTTTAAAACAGCACCATCTGATTACAATGATAACTTGAAACATATAGGCACATTATTAAAAACATAATACACCTTATATTATACATAGTAATTCCCAATATTTGCGGCAACTTTTCAATAACCCGATTTTTCAATCTTAAATAAAGGATTGAGGTGATTGAAGAACACAAGCCAAAATCAAAAGGCTACCATAGGTTTCTATAACATACTATAAAAAAATGGAAAGAATCAAGTTATTTACAGCGGCTTTGCTGCTGGCGGCTATATCCGCAGGAAATGATGTGTGGGCGCTTTCCGATTCAAGAAAGAAAGACACGCGTCCGGTAGAATCACCCCAATTCTTCAGTGGAAACGCCAACCCGCTGTTGGATTTCATTTTTGTGGCCGACCCGACATCGGTGGAATACAACGGAAGGCTCTATGTGTATGGAACCAATGACACCCAGCAACTGGACAGTGTGGGAAAATACGGCAAAAACACATACCAATACATCCCATTCACTGGTCATGCTGTCCACCGATGACATGGTAAATTGGACTTATCACGGACTGATTGACGTAAAGGCCTCTCGCCATGGGGTATAGCCTCATGGGCGCCATCCATCGTATCGCGGGTGGAATCGGACGGTAAGACGTATGCTGGTGAGCCAGTTCACCCAAGGATTAGGCCACTGCAGGGCTCCTTTCGACCGGGTGCCGTGATAGATGACGAAGGTACAGGATGGTTGTCATTCGGTGGAGGCGGAAAGAGGGAAGTCGGCACCGACTACATGCCGCATTGTCCGCTTGGGCAAAGACCTGATTAGTCTGGACAGCGAGATAGTAGAGACAAAAGCTCCCTATCGTACATGACTTCGCACACGCCGCTCGACACCGACAACTGGCAGTATGTGGACAACTATTTCAAGAATCCCGGAGACTATTCATATGATAAGCACTACGCATTCGACCATCACTACAGATTCTCTCTGAAAAAAGCATGCTCCGACTATGTAGTTTCCAATAAAAAATGTATCTTGCGGAGATTTATTAAATACGATATGAACATGAAACCCTATCTAATCCCCTTCTTTGCAACTGTTGCACTGACCGCAACCGCTCAACAAAAAAACGAGATTACCAGCGTCCTCGAAATACTGGATGTAACCAACGGTAACCGGACCGTCGTAAAAGAATTTCCCTACCGGATTGAAGCTCCCAATTGGACGCCCGACGGGCAATGGCTGCTATACAACAGCGAAGGAAAGCTTTACCGCCTTTCCCCCACCTCGCCTGCCGAACCGGAACTGATAAACACCGGATTTGCCCAAAACTGCAACAACGACCACGTCCTCTCGACCGACGGACAGCAGATAGCCATCAGCACGGGACGAAAGAAGACTATAAATCGCGCATTTATACACTTCCCATCACGGGCGGCACTCCCCGTTTAATAACACCTATGGCTCCCAGCTACCTCCACGGTTGGAGCCCCGACGGCAAAGAGCTTGCCTATTGCGCCGAACGAAACGGCAACTATGACGTCTATACCATCCCGGCGGAAGGAGGTGAAGAAACCCGCCTGACCACTGCCGAAGGTCTGGATGACGGACCGGAATATTCCCCCTGCGGACAATACATCTGGTTCAATTCCGTACGCACCGGACTCATGCAAGTCTGGCGCATGAAGGCAGACGGCTCCGAACAGACCCAGATGACCTTTGACGAAACCCGTAACTCCTGGTTCCCCCACATCTCCCCTGACGGAAAATCCGTTGTATTCATCACCTACTACAAAGGTGACCTGGAACCGGGAGAGCACCTGGCAAACAAGAACGTAGAGCTGCGCCTAATGCCCGCAAACGGTGGAGAACCCAAGACATTGTTAAAGCTTTTCGGCGGACAAGGCACCATCAATGTCAACTCATGGGCACCGGACAGCAAACGCATAGCCTTTGTCAGCTATCGAATTAACTGATATGACTTGATGGTTTTCACTCCATTTTTTACTAACTTTGCCCGACTAAAGATGCAGTAAAACAAAATGGAAAAGAAGAAAATCATTATCGGAACATTCGTCGCACTGATTCTTATTGGAGCAGCTTGTGCAGGAACAGTATACTACTATCTGTTTGCCCCGCAATTCCATCCGAAAAAGACAGTCTATATCTATATAGACCGCGACGACACCGCCGACTCCATATATAATAAGGTGGAACAACAAGGCCATCCTCGAAGCTTCACCGGCTTCCGCTGGATGGCCCAATACAAGAAATATTCCGAAAATATACACACCGGACGCTACACCATCCGGCCGGGGGAAAACGTATATCACGTATTCAGCCGTCTGTACCGCGGATATCAAGAACCTACGAATCTCACCGTCGGCAGCGCACGCACACTGGACCGGCTGGCACGCAGCGTAGGCAAACAGCTCATGATAGACTCCGCCGAAATAGCCGGATTGATGAACGACTCCGCATTCCAACAAAAACTGGGATACAACAAAGAGACCCTGCCCTGCCTCTTCATCCCCGAAACCTACCAAGTCTATTGGGACATGAGTGCAGAAGAGTTCTTCGAAAGAATGCAAAAAGAGCACCAGAAGTTCTGGAACCAGGAACGCTTAGACAAAGCCACCGCCATCGGAATGACCCCGACGGAAGTCTGCACCCTTGCCTCCATCGTCGAGGAAGAGACAAACAACACTCCCGAAAAACCAATGGTGGCAGCTCTACATCAACCGCCTGCACACCGGCATGCCCCTGCAAGCGACCCTACCATCAAATTTGCCTTGCAGGACTTCGGCTTGCGGAGAATTACGAATGCCCATCTGGCAGTAGAATCCCCCTACAATACCTATCTCAACACCGGACTACCTCCCGGTCCCATACGCATCCCCTCACCCATCGGGCTGGATGCTGTGCTGAACCATACGAAACACAACTACCTCTACATGTGTGCCAAAGAGGACTTCTCGGGCACCCATAACTTTGCATCCAATTATGCCGAGCACATGAAAAATGCAAGAAAATATTGGAATGCATTAAACGAAAGAAAGATTTTCAAGTAATCTGCTGATAAAATAAAAGCAAAATCCTATATTTGCGTCAAATATTAATCCATGACTAACACTTAAATATTCAGATATGAGCAAGCAACTCTTACTTGGCGATGAAGCATTGCACAAGCTGCATTAGATGCCGGACTTTCGGGTGTATATGCCTATCCCGGCACTCCTTCTACGGAAATCACCGAATATATTCAGATGGCACCGATTACTGCCGAAAAGAATATCCATAACCGCTGGTGCTCTAACGAGAAAACTGCGATGGAAGCTGCCCTGGGCATGTCCTTTGCAGGTAAGCGTTCATTGGTGTGCATGAAGCACGTGGGTATGAACGTAGCTGCCGACTGTTTCATCAACTCTGCCATTACCGGCATAAAAGGTGGTCTGATAGTCATTGCTGCCGACGACCCCAGCATGCACTCCTCACAAAACGAGCAAGACAGCCGCTTCTATGGCGACTTCTCCCTCATCCCGATGTACGAACCAAGCAACCAGCAGGAAGCATACGACATGGTGTACAACGGATTCAACTTCTCCGAACAGACCGGCGAACCCATCCTGATGCGCATGGTTACGCGCCTGGCACACTCCCGTTCCGGCGTAGAGCGCAAGGAGCAACAACCGCAGAATGAGATTTCCTTCAGCGAAGACCCGCGTCAGTTCATCCTCCTGCCGGGTAATGCACGCAAACGTTACAAAGCATTGCTGCAACGCCAGGACGAATTTATCAAAGCTTCTGAAAACTCCGCTTACAACAAATATACCGACGGCCCCAACAAAAAGCTGGGTATCGTGGCATGCGGCATCGGCTACAACTACCTGATGGAGAACTATCCCGAAGGTTGCGAATATCCGGTACTGAAAATCGGACAATACCCGTTGCCCAAGAAACAGCTGATGCAGCTGGTAGAAGCATGTGACGAGATTCTGGTACTGGAAGACGGACAACCGTTCGTAGAAAAACAGCTAAAAGGCTATCTGGCATCGGCATCAAAGTAAAAGGCCGTTTGGACGGCACTCTTTCACAAGACGGAGAGCTGAACCCGGACAGCGTGGCACGTGCCGTAGGCAAGGAGAACAAGGCTGAATTCAGCGTTCCTTCTTTGGTAGAGATGCGCCCGCCCGCTTTGTGCGAGGGTTGCGGCCATCGCGACATGTACACGGTGCTGACCCAAGTATTGAAAGAAGAATATCCCACTTATAAGGTGTTCAGCGACATTGGTTGCTACACGCTGGGAGCCAATGCCCCATTCAACGCCATTAACTCTTGCGTGGATATGGGCGCCTCCATCACCATGGCGAAGGGTGCTTCGGATGCCGGCCTGCATCCTGCCGTAGCCGTCATCGGCGACTCCACCTTCACCCACTCGGGCATGACGGGACTGCTGGATTGCGTCAACGAAAACGCCGACGTCACCATCGTCATCTCCGACAACGAAACCACCGCCATGACCGGAGGACAAGACTCTGCCGGCACCGGACGTCTGGAAGCCATCTGCGCCGCATCGGTGTAGCTCCCGAACACATCCGCGTCGTAGTGCCCTTGAAGAAGAACTACGAAGAGATGAAGCAAATCATCCGGGAAGAAATCGAGCACCACGGCGTATCCGTCATCATCCCCCGCAGAGAATGCATCCAAACATTAGCACGCAAAAAAAGAAACAAGTAAAGCCATGAAAAAAGACATCATACTTCCGGCGTAGGAGGACAAGGTATCCTCTCCATCGCCACCGTAATCGGCAAAGCAGCCCTCAAGGACGGACTCTACATGAAGCAGGCAGAAGTACACGGCATGAGCCAGCGAGGCGGCGACGTGCAGTCCAACCTGCGCATCAGCGACCAATCCATCGCTTCGGACCTCATTCCCACAGGAAAATGCGACCTCATCATCTCCCTGGAACCGATGGAAGCACTGCGCTACCTCCCTACCTCAGCCCCGAAGGTTGGCTGGTGACCAATGAAGCCCCCTTCATCAACATTCCCAACTATCCGGCAGAAGAAGACATCAAGGCCGAAATCAACAAGCTGCCGCATAAAATCATGCTGAACGTAAACGAAGTGGCAAAAGAAGTCGGCTCTCCCCGCGTAGCAACATCGTACTGCTGGGCGCCACCATCCCCTTCCTCGGCATCGACTACGCAAAGGTGCAAGACAGCATCCGCGAAATCTTCCAACGCAAGGGCGACGCCATTGTAGAGCTGAACCTCAAAGCGTTGGCTGCCGGCAAAGAGATTGCTGAAAAACTGATGTAAACTATAATTGACTCTAAATTTCAACATACCATGAATAACAAATACTGGGAAGAAGAGATTGAAACGATGCCCCGTGAGCAGTTGCGCGAACTGCAACTGCAACGGTTAAAAAAGACTGTCAGCATTGCCGCCAACTCTCCTTATTATAAAAAGGTATTCCAAGAGCATGGCATCACTGCCGACAGCATCCGGTCTATAGAAGACATACGTAAGATACCGTTTACTACCAAGGCCGATATGCGCGCCAATTATCCTTTTGGATTAGTAGCAGGCGATATGCGTGAGGACGGAGTACGTATCCATTCTTCCAGTGGCACTACGGGCACGCCGACGGTCATCGTACACTCCCAACACGATTTGGACTCTTGGGCTAACTTAGTGGCACGCTGCCTCTATATGGTAGGTATCCGTAAGACGGATGTTTTCCAAAATAGCTCCGGTTACGGCATGTTCACCGGAGGACTGGGCTTTCAGTATGGAGCCGAACGTCTGGGTGCGCTGACTGTTCCTGCCGCTGCCGGAAACAGCAAGCGTCAGATAAAGTTCATCACCGACTTCAAGACCACTGCCCTGCATGCCATTCCCAGCTATGCCATCCGCTTGGCAGAGGTATTCCAGGAAGAAGGGATGGACCCGCCGGCACAAGTCTGAAAACGCTTGTTATCGGTGCCGAACCCCACACAGACGAGCAACGCAGAAAGATTGAACGCATGCTTGGCGTCAAAGCCTATAACAGCTTTGGTATGACTGAAATGAACGGTCCCGGCGTAGCCTTCGAGTGCACCGAACAAGACGGCATGCACTTCTGGGAAGATTGCTACCTGGTCGAAATCATTAACCCGGAAACCGGCGAACCCGTACCGGAAGGTGAAATCGGCGAACTGGTACTGACAACGCTGGACAGAGAGATGATGCCCCTCATCCGCTACCGTACACGCGACCTTACCCGCATCCTGCCCGGCAAGTGCCCTTGCGGACGTACCCACATCCGTATAGACCGCATCAAAGGCCGTAGCGACGATATGTTCATCATCAAGGGAGTCAATATCTTCCCCATGCAGGTGGAAAAGGTGCTGGTACAATTCCCCGAATTGGGCAGCAATTACCTCATCACGCTCGAAACGGTCAATAACCAGGATGAGATGATTGTGGAAGTTGAACTTAGCGACCTCTCTACTGACAATTACATCGAGCTACAAAAGATTAGCAAAGCCATTACCCGCCAGCTGAAAGACGAGATTCTGGTAACTCCGAAGTTACGGTTGGTAAAGAAAGGTTCCTTGCCGCAGAGCGAAGGAAAAGCCGTCAGGGTAAAAGACTTACGGGACAACAAATAAACTTAAAAAAACTCTTTTCAAAACAGACCATCTGTTCACCCGATACAGATGGTCTGTCTTGTATAAACACATCATCTATCTTCCCTTGACACATCATCTGTTTCAGCATCACGTATCATCGTTTCACAATCACCCACATCCGCATAAAACGAAAGAGGAACGGTTATCCAAACAGATTACCGTTCCTCTTTTATAGAAAGCCGCACCGATGATGTGATGAAACTCCGTATGACATGATTTGAGTGCTCCTCCTCTTTGTAATCCACCGACTCAAGAGTTACCCCGAAGGGCGTGGCCCGCCATTGAGAAGCGAAGCTTGTCTCGGTATTTCATAAAAATTGATGAGTTTCCCGATCCAATCAATGCGGCTATTTTTTCTATAACAAAGGTAATGAGTTTCTATGAAAGAAACAAGTAAAAGCAGTAAATTGTTTCAAGTCCTTTTCAAGTTTTAACCCCTCCCCGGAGTATCAGAAAACAAAAAGTGCTGACTACCAAAAGAGTAATCAGCACCTCGTAATTTATCTGCTAACTGTTTTTATGCAGCCTTTGCTTTAGCAACGATAGCCTTGAAAGCTTCCGGATGGTTCATCGCTAAATCAGCCAACACTTTGCGGTTGATTTCGATACCAGCTTTGTGCAAAGCGCCCATCAGCTTAGAGTAAGACATACCTTCCAGACGAGCGGCAGCGTTGATACGCTGAATCCACAAAGCACGGAAGTTTCTCTTCTTGTTCTTACGGTCACGGAACGCATAGGTCAAACCTTTTTCCCAAGTATTCTTGGCAACGGTCCAAACGTTCTTTCTTGCACCAAAGTAACCTCTGGTCAATTTCAAAATTTTCTTTCTTCTTGCTTTAGAAGCAACATGATTTACTGATCTTGGCATAGTTTTACTTGTTTTTGAATGTTAGCGCCGTTACTTCACGCAGCGGACTTAAAGCTAATGCATTCGGTTAATAACTTTAATACTTTTGTACGCTTTTCAATTACTTCATTGCTAAGAGCTCTTTCACCTGGCTTACATCTGTTGTACTAACAAGTGTAGAGTAGCACAAGTTTCTTTTCTGCTTCTTAGTTTTCTTAGTCAGGATGTGACTATGAAAAGCGTGCTTTCTTTTGATTTTACCTGTTCCGGTAAGAGTAAATCTCTTTTTAGAACCGGAGTTAGTCTTCATCTTTGGCATCTTTTTTAAACTTTTTAATTATTAAATTATATGGCAACGCACTATACCTATGCGTTACTCACTTCTTTATTCTTCTTCGGTTTCAGCCGACGCAGCCTTTGGCGCATCTTCTGCAGGCTTGGGAGCCGCGCTCTTCTTAGGTGCCGCCACTTTCTTCGGAGAGAGCTGGATTGTCATTCTCTTTCCTTCCAAAACCGGCATTTGGTCTACCTTCGCATAGTCTTCCAAATCATTGGCAAAACGGAGCAGCAACACTTCACCTTGCTCTTTGAACAAGATGGAACGTCCTTTAAAGAATACGTAGGCCTTCACCTTGTCACCATCTTCCAAAAAGCCTTTAGCATGCTTCAACTTGAAGTTATAGTCATGATCATCTGTCTGAGGTCCAAAACGTATTTCCTTCACGTTCACTTTTACCTGCTTTGCCTTTTGCTCTTTCTGACGCTTCTTTAACTGATAAAGAAATTTAGAATAATCAATAATACGACAAACAGGGGGTTGTGCATTTGGAGAAATCTCCACGAGATCCGCTTCATGTTCTTCAGCAAGTCTTAAAGCCTGCGCTATCGGATACACTTTTGGTTCTACTTCATCGCCCACTATGCGGACTTCTTTGGCCCGGATTTGTTCGTTAATCCGATGTTGCCCTTTTAAGCTGTCATTCTTCATTAAATAACGTTTACTTCCAGTTTGTTTCTTATTTACTATTCCCAAATTAATGTTTTTGTTAAGTAAAAGCGAACTTTAGAACATCTAATATATGCTATGCTTCTACAATTGGGCGCAAAGTTACCATTTATTTATCATATTCTGAACTTCTTCGTTCATTTTTTGGCAAATTCTTCAAATTTCATGGTTCCTTTATCACCTTCTCCCTGCTTGCGGACAGCAACTTCCTTGTTTTCAGCCTCCTTTTCACCTACAACCAGCATGTACGGAATACGCTTCATCTCATTGTCACGAATCTTACGACCAATCTTTTCATTGCGCTCATCCACAATGGCACGGATGTCATATCGCTTCAAGTATTGTTTCACTTCATGCGCATAGTCGTTGAACTTCTCGCTGATAGGCAGGATGGCAACCTGGTCAGGAGTCAGCCACAACGGAACTTACCGGCCGTATGCTCAATAAGCACAGCCACGAAGCGTTCCATGGAGCCGAACGGAGCACGGTGAACCATTACGGGACGGTGCTTCTGATTGTCAGCACCGGTATATTCCAGCTGGAACGTTCCGGCAGGTTGTAGTCCACCTGGATGGTACCCAGCTGCCAACGGCGACCGATGGCATCCTTCACCATGAAGTCCAGTTTAGGACCATAGAAAGCGGCTTCTCCATATTCTATTTTTGCCTTCAGCCCCTTTTCTGCACAAGCTTCGATGATGGCTCGTTCTGCTTTTTCCCAGTTCTCGTCGCTACCGATGTATTTTTCGCGGTTCACCTTGTCACGCAAGGAAATCTGTGCCTCGAAGTTCTCGAAGTCCATAGATTCGAACACGATGGAGATAATGTCCATGACACGGAGGAACTCATCCTTCACCTGGTCCGGACGGCAGAAGATATGCGCATCATCCTGCGTAAAGCTACGTACACGTGTCAGACCGTGCAACTCGCCACTCTGCTCGTAACGGCAAACCGTACCGAACTCTGCCAAACGCAAAGGCAGGTCTTTGTAAGAACGGGGTGAGTTCTTGTAAATCATACAGTGGTGAGGGCAGTTCATCGGTTTCAAGAAGTACTCTTCCCCTTCTTCCGGCGTATGTATGGGCTGGAAGGAGTCCTTACCATATTTTGCATAATGGCCGGAAGTGATGTAAAGCAATTTGTTGCCGATGGGTGGACACATTACTTCCTGATAATCGTAACGGGCCTGGATGCGACGTAAGAAGTCCTGCAAGCGGATACGCAGTGCAGTACCTTTGGGCAGCCACATCGGGAGTCCCTTACCTACAGTGTCGGAGAACATGAACAAGTCCATCTCCTTACCGATTTACGGTGATCGCGCTTCTTTGCCTCTTCCAGCAGAACAAGATACTCATCCAGCATCTTCTTCTTCGGGAAGGTGATACCATAGATACGGGTCATCATCTTACGGTCTTCTTGTCCACGCCAATAAGCACCGGCAACGGAAGTCAGCTTAATAGCCTTGATAGGAGCTGTGGTCATCAAGTGAGGGCCACGGCACAAGTCGGTAAATGCACCCTGCGTATAAGTTGTGATGTGGCCGTCTTCCAATTCGGAAATCAGCTCGCATTTATAAGTTTCTCCACGGTCACCGAACATCTTCAAAGCATCCGCCTTGGCAATGTCTTGTCTGACAACCGCTTCTTTCTTAGCCACCAGTTCAGCCATCTTTTTCTCAATGGCTGGCAGGTCAGCTTCCTTGATAGTCGTTTCACCCGGGTCCACATCATAGTAGAAACCGTTTTCGATAGCAGGACCTATACCGAACAGGATGCCCGGATAGAGTTCCTGCAAAGCTTCGGCCAGCAAGTGGGCACTGGTATGCCAAAAGGCATGCTTACCCTGCTCATCCTCCCATTTATAAAGAACCACTTCAGCGTCTTGCATGATAGGACGCCCCAAATCATAAATTTCTCCGTTCACGCCACAAGCCAGCACGTCTTGTGCCAATCGCGAACTGATGCTTTCTGCAATCTGCAGTCCCGTTACTCCTTCGTTATATTCACGAACAGAGCCGTCTGGAAATGTTATCTTTATCATAGTTTATATGTATATTTCATTTTTCAGAACGCAAAAATAGCTAATTCTTTTTGATATTCTATTTTTTAGCAAAAAAATGTTATTCCCGTGTATCTGTAAACCTCTTTATGATATTATAGGCCGAGACAATGCCCAACTCTCCGGCTTTACTCAAATCGGCAATACCTTGTTTGTTATTCCCCAGGAAGATGTGCGTCAACCCACGGTTAAAGTATGCTTCAGCAAAATCGGGACTCAGCTCAATCGCCTTGTCATAATCCGCCAAGGCGGCACGGTAATCCTTCAGTAACGAAGACACATTGCCACGGTTATAATAGCCATAGACAAAATCAGGAGCCAATAGAATAACGTGATCCAGGTCATTCTTCACAACTTCATAATCAATGGCTGTCACTTCAGGCTTCTTCATTTCCGTTGTACCCGAAGTGCACCTTCACTCATTGTGGCTTCGGCCTTTTTATATTCCAGTTGCTTATAACGCACCAAAGCACGCATAAGTATGCCGGGAAGAAAGTGTCGTCCAACAAGATACTCTTTGTAAAGTCATCTATGGAACTGGCAAAATCCTGAACCAGATAGAAATCCAGACCTCTCATGAAACGTTTCTTGGCGTTCTTCTCGTCAGCCACCACATCAGACGTATGAGCGTCTATCAAAGCAAAGTGGAAGCGTACTTGTTCCTCCGTCAACGGAGCTTCCATATTGGTGATGCGCAGTGGCTTCGGGAACAGTTTCGAATGGTTCAGTTCCTCAATATACTTATGATAATGTACGATACGCTTCACATCGCTCAGTTTCTCATAATAAGTCAAAGCATACATCGGCTCGAGCTTGATGGTCACATTCCGGTCTTGTACACGTCCGCGATAATCGCTCTTATAACGCTGGTCAGCTTCCGAATCGTCCGCTATTACAATTTTCCGATAATTTTCCATGTTCTTGTCGGATTTCTTACGGGTCTTCCCACCATCTCCATTGGAGTTTTCCGAGGAATTATCCGCAACATCCTTACTGTCGTCACCTTCCTTTTTGTCACCAGAAGAAACACCGTTACGCTTGTCTATCTGCATCTTCATGATTTTGAACTCATCCTGCTCGCTCCCTTATGGTCGCCAATCTTTTTACGGGCTTCGGCACGCTGATAATAGCCGGCCATAAAGTTAGGATATTCTGCAATCACTTTGGAATAGTCACTGATAGCTCCCCGGTAATCCCCCGTCTGCGCACGTAACAAACCACGATTGAAGGTGGCCATCATGTTATCCGGTTCCATCTTCAACACAAAATCAAAATCCTCTATTGCCCGGTTGTCATCGCCCACCTGGCACGCAGCAAACCGCGGTTGTAGTGCCCGAGAAAATTATTCGGATCAATATCCAAAGCCAAATCATAGTCACTCATGCGCCTCTCAAATTATTCTGATGGAAACGCGCCAAGGCACGGTTGATATAGTTACCGGCATTCTTTGCACTCAGATGGATAGACTGGTCCAAATCAGCTTCAGCCTCTTTATATTTCCCCTGCTGGAGGCGTACAATGGCTCTTGCCCCCCATCCATCCGGGTCATAACGGTCCATATCGATGGCTTTGTCAAAATCACGCAAAGCTTGTATCGTATCATTCTGTTTCAGGGAGACTTCCCCGCGCATCAGATAGGCACGTGTATATCTGGGGGCAATTGTCAGAAGCGTACCCAAATCTTCCTTAGCCGCCTCATAATCTTCTTTCTGAATATGGCAAAGGGAAAGATTATGCCAAAGCACCACATTCTCCGGGTCGTATTTGATGGCAGTTTTATAATCTTCAATCGCCTCGTCAAACTTGTTCTGACGGATACGTGCCAATCCTCTGATTTGGTAAGCACCTACACAAAAGGGTTCCGCTGAATCGCAGCATCACAATCACTCTCCGCTCCCTGATAGTCATCCAAATTGATTTTTGCCAGTCCACGGAAGAAATAAGGCTCATATAAATAAGGTTTCGCGTTGATTACCTGATTAAAATATTGGATAGAAAGCACGTAATCCTCAAAATACAATGCATTCCGAGCAATGGTCATCACCCGTTCCGTATTGATTTGTGCATACAACAATGTGGGTAACAGCAAAATAGCCGTCAGTATTTTTTTTATCATCTTGTTTTATAAATGCTTGTAAACGAAACAAAAGTAACGTTTTTCGTTTACTTGTCGGGATTAGCGGAACACTTTTTATATTTTTTGAGCCTTTTATACCATATTATATGGTTAAACTTATTTCTTTACGGTTTTCACCTTATAAGTGCAGTGTGCCTTGCCTTTCAACATGGCATTCAGTTTTCCTTTAATCATCTGCTTGCGTAACGGAGACAAATGGTCGATGAACATCTTTCCTTCCAGATGGTCGAACTCGTGCTGCATCACGCGTGCCAGGTAACCTTCGATAATCTCATCGTGCGGTTCCAAGTTCTCGTCCAGGTATTGCACGCGTATTTTGTTGCCACGCTTCACTGATTCATGAATTCCTGGAAGGCTCAAGCAGCCCTCGTCCATAGAAACTTCCTCACCGGACACTTCCAGAATATGGGCATTGATATACGCCTTGCGGAAATCTTTATATTCTGGCAAATCATCAGACAAGACATCCAGATTAATGGTTACTACGCGGATAGGCAAACCTATTTGCGGTGCAGCAAGTCCCACACCTTCAGCATTGTCCATCGTTTCAAACATATTCTCAATAAGTTCTTTCAAATTCGGATAGTCCGGGGCAATATCCTCTGCTACCTTTCTCAATACGGGCTGGCCGTACACATAAATGGGTAAAATCATTTCCTTTACTACAAATTACTAATTACAAATTACTTTCTATACATTATAAAAAAGAGAAACGTTTGTTCTCTAAATAAGTTTGCAGAATAATAGTTGCACTGATTTCATCCACCAGTGCTTTATTTTGGCGGTCTTTCTTTTTCAATCCGGCCTCAAGCATCGTCCGATGAGCCAGAACAGAAGTAAAACGCTCGTCTACATATTCAACCGGCATGTCAGGCAGTTTCTTCTTCAGCGAACGGACAAAAGGTTCGATATTCTTCATGTTTTCCGAAGCCTCATTATTCATCTGCTTAGGAAGGCCTACCAAGATACGCTCTACCGGCTCCTTAGCCACATAATCAAGAAGAAACTGCAACAATTGGTGTGTAGGCACAGTTGTCAGTCCATTCGCAATCATCTGCAATGTATCACTCACGGCTATTCCCGTACGTTTCCGACCGTAGTCTATGGCTATTATTCTACTCATAATGGGCTACAAAATTACGATTAAAATTTGAATTCCTCCGTTAATCTTACATATATAATACAGAAAAAGGGATGTCTGATAGTATCAAACATCCCTCCGCTGATTTTTTCATTAATTATTTCAAATGAATTTTGTATGTCAGCCCTCCCGTGAAATATTTCATCCTCTGCATTTCGACCTGCACATGCAGATGCTTGAACAGCAGATAAGTGGCTCCCAAAGCAAAGTCCTTGGAGTCGTACTCCGCTATCACCCTCAACTGCGGATGGAAGGAGGGATTGTAGGTGACACCCAGTGCAAAGCCATTCAGTTTGTACTCCTTGCGGTTGTTGTAAAGGTAGGAAAGATGGACACCGATCTCCTCCTTACCCACAACGGGTATATGCTTGGAGGCGGCAATATAGAAACGGCTGTAATAGCCGTTACCTTCCGTGGTGCCTACCTGGCCGCCACCGGAAGAAGTGAACGGGTCGGACGTCCCCAGCACGACAGCCGGCATGTATTTCCAGAACTGCCCCTCCTTCAACACACGCAGACGGGCGGAAAAGTAGCGGTCCTGGTTCGTGAATCCGCTGTACCCGTATGGCTTCAATCCCAACGCCTCCGCCTTGAAGAGCGTACACGTGTAGGCCACTTCCAGAAAGGGGAAGATGGTGACGTTCAGGAAGTAGTTGTAGGTATGATAGTACCAGGTGGGCGGTGTGAGCTCCTTGTTCAGGAAGTTGCCGCCGACCATGAAAGTCTTGTCGCGCTGCATCTCCGCAGAGGGCGCATGCAACAGCCGGTTGTACCATACGTCAACTGGGAAAAGGCCGAAAGGGAAAGGCTGCAAAACAGAACAATAAAGAATAGCTTAAACTTCATCATCACATATAAATTCAGTCGCTGATAAAAAATGGGTTGCTTTATAACATACATCGGACATAGTACCAAAAAAAGGCGTCTGAGTCCCAGACGCTTCATTTTTAGAGTCTATTTGTCACTTGGAGTGTATTATTCCAGGATAACTACGCGGTTCAGGAAGTTCTTACCGAACATGTTTTCAGTACCACCGAATCCTACGAGTTCAAGCTGGTCCTTGTCAACACCCTGAGCAATCAAAGCGTCGTAAACAACCTGGGCACGCTTTTCGGACAGCTTCTGGTTCCAAGAAGCGCTACCGGTAGCCTTGTCTGCATAACCTGCAACTTTGTACTTCTTGTCCGGATTAGCCTTCAGAATCTTGGCAGCCAGTTCGATGTTAACCTTGCCATAGTCGTCCAGACGGGCGCTGCCAATCTTGAAGAAGATGGCACGCGGACCGGCAACTTCAACTTCCTTGGTCACTTCCTTAACTTCAGGTTTAGCGTTGGCCAGTGCATTCTTGCAGTTAGCCAGGTCAGCCTGAGCCTGAGCCAGTTCACTTCTATATCTGTTGATTTCCGCATTGACTGCGTCTTCGTCAATCTTAGAAACCGGAATAAACTTCTTACCGCCGAAGATGTAGCTAACACCTGCGGTCAGCATACCTGTACCTTCAGCCTTGCGATGGCTGCTGATATTACCGAAAATGGACGGAGCGATGGCACCGCGAGCTTCTACGTCAATGGTCCACTTGGTGTTGATATTGAACTTCAAGCCCAAACCGGCAGAAGCGCCTACACGTGCTCTAGCCTTTTCATCTCCATCAGGAATCATTGTTCCATCGTTTTGAATCAGCACATTTGCTGACTTTGCAACAGTTACTTGAGGACCCAAGAATCCATAAACTTCAAAGAAACGGTTAGGATTAACGCCTGCGAACAATGTAGAAAGATTGATCATTGCATCAATGTTACCACCAAAGTACGTCTTATTGTGTTCCCAATATGAGTTATCCAGACACAAGTGCTGAGTAACGCCATTGAACTGGGCACGTACACCCCATGTCGGAGTAATCAACTTACCAACTGATACGCTGAAATGCGGAGCCAATTTATTGAAACCATCATTGTTGATAGCGTGGACACCACCACCTACACTCACGAAAATATTATCGCTCCATTTCGGAGTGTAGTAGTTCGTTTTTTCTTGTGCATTCAGATTTGCTGCACAAGCGCCTGCTAATAATAAGGAGGCTATTACTAATTTACTTTTCATTATTCCTTTAGTTTAAAATTAAAATAATAACTAAAACTATTATTATTCAGCAGCACCGTCACCACCACCGGCATTGTTACCATTGCCATGACCGTGACCATGACCATGTTCAGTTGAAGTAAAGACTGGATCTACAACAGTCTTAACTACCTTCTTAATCTTTACATTAGGAATAGTGTACAGTTTGCCATCCACCACTGTAGAGATTGTATTATCAGAAGTTTCGTATTCTGTAGTAGTCTTCAAAGTTACAATAGTATAAGCAGGAACTGTTACTTTCTTAGTATAAGTTACATCTGTGATACCCGGGCTATATGATTTAACCAATGCTTTCAACACCTTTTTTACTTCATCATCAGACAATCCTCTAGTTATAGGCATAGCATCAATCGATGCATTTACAGCAGCAATATTAGTAACTTCTTGTCCAACTTTTGCTGTATATGGCAGATCCATTTCTTTTTCTTTACTACTTGTATTTTCACCACCTTTTTGTTCTCCTCCAACTTCACTAGGGGTAATAGTTTCCTCATCCTGATCAACAACAACATCTTCAGCAGCATTCAGTACCAAATTCAGGTATTTGAAATGCCATCGACTGGATATTTCTTAAAGATACATAGAATCTCCAAAACGTATCCCTGTTCCCAGTAAAACTAATATTGTAATGCCTACTAATATACTTAAATTCAAATCTTTATTTATATTTTTACGAATCTTCTCCATTCTGACTGGCCTCCTATTCTGTAAAAATTAAGTTCTTTCGGTTCTTTATTCGCTCCTGCAATGATGTCACCGCAACAGAAATCACCAGTATTGTGCCTACAAACAGATTATTCCATGATGCCGATAGTCCGATCATGATCAATGTTGTATTTAGTAAGTAAATAATAATAACGCCCAACACTGCTCCTAGAATCTTTCCCTGTCCACCAGTAATTTTTGCACCTCCTATTACAACTGCAGCTACAACAATCAACTCATCTCCTACAAGCTTATTGGGGTATAATGCATTTGTCTGGGCTACATACAACATTCCCATAATTCCTGCTAAAATTCCTGAATATACATACACAAACATCCTTGTTTTAAAAGCTTGAAAACCAATTCGCCTTGCTGATTCTTCATTATTTCCCAATGCAAAAATACCTCGACCAATCATTGTCTTATGTAATATAAACCAGGTAAATAAACCAATACACAAAACCGGAATGACCGCTGCTGTTAATCCTGCATCTCCAACCTTAAATAATGTAGCCTGCCCAAATTCATGTATACTTTTGGGCAGAACTCCTGCTCCAAAAGATTTATCTCCAACAAACGTAGTCATAATTCCATGAAATAAGTTCTGAGTTCCTAACGTAATAATAAATGGTGGGAGTTGTAGCCAATTAATAAGAACTGCATTAATTGATCCAAGTATTCCTCCTATGATAGAGGATACAAAAAATGCAAAAAAAAGATTATCTATACCTAAAGAAATCATTATATGAATCGTTGTATAGCTTCCAAATAGGGCAATCGACATAAAGGATACATCTATTCCACCTGAAATCATAACTACCAGTAAACCAATGGCCACTATCAATGTTGTTGAAGAAACACGAATAATATCAAATACTGTTTCTATGTGAATAAACGCCGGATTTTTTATTGCCACATAAATACTATAAGCAATAATAATGAGTAACAGCACCATCTGGAATCTGTCAATTTTTATCTTTTTCATACTTTCATCCTTTCTGCGCCTTCATACTTTGGCCTATAAGATTAGCCAATTTTTTTTCTACATCTTCTTTTAAATCCTCTTCTTCTAAAATACAGGAACATTCTCCCTCTTTTAGAACAATGACGCGATTGCAATTTGCTATTATTTCTGGTATCTCATCAGAAATAAAAATAATTGCCATTCCTTCTGCCGCAAATTATGAATCTGTTCATAAATTTCCGCCTTAGAACCTATATCAATGCCGACTGTCGGCGTATCCATAATAAATACCTTTGGTGTTGTTGCAATCCATTTTCCGATTACAACTTTTTGTTGATTTCCTCCTGATAACGTTCCAATGATCGTTTCGATGGATGGAGTTCTTACCTTTAGTTCCTGAATATACTGTTCTGCTATTTCTTTTTCTCTTTTTTTGTCCATTACAAACCTATATACCAATTTTTCTATCATCGCAGAAGATGTATTTTCTTTAATTTCTCTATTCATAAAAAGGCCTTGTGTAAATCTGTCTTCTGGTAATAATGCGATTCCATTCTCCTTGGCAACTGTAGGAGATGTAATTCTGCATTCCCGGCCATTTATTTTAATGATACCACTGTCACTTGGATTCAATCCAAACAAAGAAAGTGCCAGTTCTGTTCGTCCTGATCCCAATAATCCTGTGAGTCCTATGATATCCCCCTTACGAACACTAAATGAGATATTTTTAAATTGATTCTTTCTTGTTAGATTCTCTATTTCCAGAATTGGTGTGTCATCCGCCTCATTACGAATATATCTAGGATATTCTACTTCTCTTCCTGTCATATAATACGCCAGACTTTTTTTATCTAATTCTGAACTTTTAAAATCGCCTATTTTTTCTCCATTTCTAAAAATTGTAATATTATCTGCAACAGAAAATACTTCATCTAATTTATGACTGATAAAAATAATTGCCATTCCATTCTTCTTTAATTCAATCATAATTTTCAAAAGTCTCTCTACTTCAGCGTTGGTTAATGCAGTGGTCGGTTCATCCATAAATAAAATCTTACAATTTTGTGCAAGAGCTCTACAAATTGCTACTATCTGTTTATTAGCCATAGAAAGCTCTTCTATTTTTTGATCTAACTCCAATGAAACACCTATTTTCTTTAATTGTTCTTCTGCAATTGTTTTAACATATTTCCAATTAATCAGTTTTTTACTCTCTGTTTTTAATCTTCCAATTGCTATATTTTCTGCAACATTCAAATGTTGAAACAACGACAAATCTTGATAAATAACCTGAATTCCTTCTTGCATTGCTTGTACAGGTGTTAATGCCCTATACGTCTTCCCATTTATGATGATTTCTCCCAAATCTGGAGTATATACACCCGCAAAGCACTTAACCAATGTTGATTTTCCACATCCATTTTCTCCAGCAAGACAGTGAATTTCTCCCATTTTAATCTCTATATTAATATTTTTCAGCGCTTGAACTCCAACAAAAGATTTGCCTACATTTTTAGCTTCTAAAATTGTTTTCAAATCATACCCTCCTTGTTACTTTTTTAAAAAAGTTATTGTCTGAAAATATCAGACAATAACTTCTATGATTTAAAAATTATAATCTCTTATATTTTCTGCTGTAAATTCCAGTGGTGCATTTCCATATGCTATTCCGTCCTGAACTTCTACAGATTCATATCCTGTAATTTTGAGATCTGTCCCTGTTTTTACCTCCTGCCCTGATGCCAGAAGATATGCTGCATAGCAAGTCGCATATCCTGCATCTGCAGGTCTCCATGCCAATCCCGCCTGCATAGATCCGTCTTCCAGATAAGTAGCTGACATACTCGGTAATGCCAAAGATACTACTTTGACATCTTTTACTTTGTTCTTCTCTTGAAGTGCCTCACAAATCCCTCCTCCTTGTGCTGAACAATCAAAAAATCCTTTAATATCAGGATATGCCTTCAAAATCTCCAAAGTTTTATCGTGTGCCCCGTCCACACTATTTCCATCCTCATAAGGTTCTTCTGTCACACATTCCATATCTGGATAATTTTCAGAAATATAATCAATCGCTGCCTTATACCATGTCATATGTGTCTCCATTGTCAATCCACCTACAAATCCTGCATATTGTCCTTTTCCATCCATAGCGGCTGCAAGTTTTTCCCCAAACAACTCTCCGAAAGTTTTATTGACAAACGCCTCTACATCCAAATCAACCGTCTCTGCAATTCCCGGTGCCTCATGTGAAACAACAACAATTCCTGCATCCTGAGCTTTTTCAATTGTAGGCACCAACGCCTCTGGATCATTTGGTACTACACAGATTGCATCCACTCCTTGTGCAATCAAATCCTCCATAATTGATATCTGACTTGCTGCATCTCCAGTTTCTGGTACCTGAACAGAAACGTTTAATCCTGTATCCTTTTTTAGCTGATCAATTCCTGTCGCCATATCATCAAACCAAGAATCGCTTTGCTTTACAATCATTACCACTTGATAGTCTTCTGGATTTGCTCCTTTGTCTTTCGGTTTGTCTGCATCAGATTTTGAGGTTGAACTACTTTCGCTTGTACTACATCCTAATACTAATGTAGCTGCTGTAACTGCACATAACAGTATTGAAATCAACTTTTTTTTCATGTTTCTTTTCCTCCTACGTATCTTTTTGTTATATTTATTCTATCAAATTTTATATTTAATTTTAGATTATCCGCATAAACACTACACTTTTAAACATTTTGAGGTATAGGAAATACTCATTTTACCACAGATTTACCACGATTGAATGAGCCTTGATATGATGATAAAACGACAAAGGGAGATAGCACAAATAACTGTGCATCTCCCTATATTTTCTTTGTTTATTCCGTTGATTACTTCATTTGATTTCAAACTTTAACGCTTTTTTATATCTCGTTTTTAAGTCCTATCATAGATTTCACTCCTAACAATTTATTTTTCCAGTAATATTAAACATCCCAAAGGTAAATACATAAACAGTAATGATAACCGTTGCCATAAGCCTTCAAAGGCTAAAACTGTATTTTTGTAATTAGGCTTATCTCCCATAACAAAACATGAAAAACACAATATTGCTAATATGAAACACCCTATGTTGAAATAAAAGAATTTAATGTTATTTATTTTATATGCATAAATTCCTAGAAAAAGTGGTGCAAATGCTAAGCACATAAAACCAATAACAGAACCATACCCATGTATTTTTTCTGAAAGAGTAGCAAGACTTTTTACTTCCCCAACAGGGAATAAACCAGAAAGAATACACCCTCCGATTGCATAAATCAACAATATTACAAAAAGTGTTACTGCAATCAGTTTGGAACTCTCTGAAATAATCGCATATACGTTGAAATCAATCACTATTAAGGTAATTCCAAAGACTACCAGCCACGCATTGTATATAATATGTAGCGGAGCCTTACTATTCCCGAGAACGCTCATAACTTGTATTAAATGATTATACCCTTTATATGCTGGAGCTAAGATAAAAGGAATAAGTAAATCTAAGATGAAAACTATTGGCAATATAGTCATAATGCTATTTTTCATCTTCTATACCGTTACTTAATTTACCAAGTCCTTTTAATATTTTCACAGCTAATTCTTTCATAACGTCCGCTTTTACAATCGCTATCCCTTGTTCTTCATCGCCCAACACTAATAAGGTATCCCCTGATTTAATATCAAAAATCTGTCTTGCTTCTTTTGGAATAACAATTTGTCCTTTTTCCCCTACTTTAACTGTTCCAAATATATGTTGTCCTTTTTTCATTGACATTTTCACATCTCCAATCTAACATTTCTATTTTGTTATACTTTTCATACTTGTAATAAAAATATAACAAAAATAATAAGACCTGTCAAGTTTAAAGAAGCGTGTACCTATAAAAGAGATACACGCCTTACTTTGCCAATTATCCGACAATCTTCCAGTTACTATCCTTATGTAATACAAGTTCATACTGCAATACCTGCGTCGCCTTTGTCTGATTTATCATAAATTAGCTTTTATCCCTTTCTTCCTCTTGGCTACCCACCACAGTCAAGAAAAAGCCTGTCAAGAGCCTTGCCACCATTGGTGGTGCTTTGCACTCTTTACTGGGCTTTTTGTTTGCTGTATCTTCCATGCAAGAGGAAAATCAAAGACCTCTGTTCCATTTCGCCTTTAGATAATCTTCATAGTCCGCTTCATTAAAGTCTAATTGTGGCGAAGTGTCTGGTATGTTGTTTCTGTTGTCAATATCTGCAAGTTGACGGAATATCCAGTCAGCATAAGGGTCGTGGTATTTGTATTCTTTCAGTTGTTCTCTGTATCGGTCTAACCCTCGCATTTCCTTATGCACTTTCATCATGCGTTCTATTTTCTGATGCTGTATCAACTGCTTGATTTCCATAAGTTCTTCCAACTCTGTACCTCATTGGTAATATAGTTATGGATATACTGTATAAGTTTATATACCTTGTAAAATCTGTATTCGTTTTCATTATCGAAAAATTCATTTTCAGACAGATAATCTAAAGAAACATTGAAGTCCTGTTCCCGTTTGATAATATCCATGATATATGGCTCGGTGTGGTCGATATACTTCCATTCTCCCGACAATAATTCATTGGGCGTTACACCCAGCACGTCCATTATCTTTTCCAGCGTATCAAAGGTAGGATAATTCACACCACGTTCAATCTTGGAAAGGCTCTGCATATTGATACCGATTTTGTCCGCAAGTTCCTGTTGTTTCATTCCTCTGTGTTTTCTTATGGTCTGTATGTTCTCTCCTAAGAAACTGATTTTCTTTATATAACCCTCCATGACTTAGTATAATCGCTCCTTTCGTTGCTTTTCTCATCACTTATAAGCATATCATACTTAATATATATCTAAAAGTCAACAAAAACTTCTTGACAAGTAATTCTAATGGCGTTATTATCGTATCAGATAGAGTGATTAAGCACGCTAGGGTCAATCACACGCTTGAGTAAGCACAAAAAATATGTATTTTTCACTTTGATAGCATGAATAAACATGGACTATCAGACCGAAAATAAGGTTTCTGACTGGGGCTGTTCCGTTTAGCCACGAGCCTTACAAGGCTCGTGAGCGTTAAGAACGGAGCAGACACAGGAAGAAAGGGAACGCCTTTCGGCGTTCGTAAAGGGCGTATATGTAACACCGACCTGCGTATACATGTCATAGTACCTAGAAACTGTGATAAATAAAGGAAAAAACACAATTTTTACCCCGCAAAAAAAACGGGGCATACGAAAGGAGAAATGTACTATAACTACACACAAAAATTTATCCGTTAAGATTGATTACATCAGCATTGTATTTGATACCGCAACCGCAGAAGATGTAATCATGCACATTTTAGGTTTACCGACTGATATTTTCAATGTCTATCCGGCAAGCATTAAATACAAAACCTATCAAGCACGCTGGCAGATTGGAGATATTTATGTATCAGGGGACGCAAGAAAGACAGAGGACAACCCACAAGGCTAGGCTGTTATCTTGTTATGACTGGCAGAGGGTGTGATGATATTTTCCGTATTCTCGACAGTAGGATTATACCTTTGGGGATATGTTCCGACGCTGTGAACGAAGATACGGACGGGATAACTTCCACTTCACAAGGCTTGATATTGCCATTGATGATAAGAACGAAAAGCCATTCTTTACCATAGAGCAGATAAAGAAGAAATGCGAAAAAGAGGAATTTATTTCTAATAGTGAGGGCTACCACTTTGACGAAAGCAAGTTTGATGATTTCGACACCGCAAAGACTGTTTATATCGGTGCTGGAAAATCGGGATTGTCCTACCGCTTTTATGATAAAGATAAGGAAGTCTGTTCAAAACATAATAAGACACTTGATGAAGTCGGCAGTTGGAAACGGACAGAAATGCAACTGCGTGATGATAAGGCTCATGCTTTTGCCATGACATTCAAGGACAGACCGCTGGAACTTGGGGAACTGGCTTTCGGGCTATTGGCAAACAACCTACGCTTTGTCGTGCCAAACAGAAATGAAAGTAATAAGAGCAGATGGAAAACGTGTCGGTTTTGGGAACGCTTTTTAGGGGCTGTGGAAGTCTTAAAACTGCAAGTACCGAAACTACATAATTCTCTTGAAGAAACACAGCAATGGCTCACAGAGGGTGGCGTGATTTCCGCTGTGAAAAGTTTTTACTTCTTGGAAGAACATGACGCATTAGGTGGACTGGAAAAAGTGGGAACTATGCTTGATAAGGCAAGATACAGCAATTCCATTTCCAGTAAACTAACCGCCCACTTACAGAGGATAGACCGCACCGACCTTATCCCCTATATCCAGTATGACACGAAACATGGGAAAGGGGGTATCTGATGAATAACAACGATATTCCCGTATGGGAAAAATACACCCTTACCATTGAAGAAGCGTCTAAGTATTTCCGTATCGGAGAAAACAAGCTAAGACGATTGGCAGAGGAAAACAAGGACGCTGGCTGGCTCATTATGAATGGCAACCGCATACAGATTAAACGCCGACAGTTTGAAAAGGTCATTGATAAATTGGACGCAATCTAATGCAAATGAGCCTTGTATGTGTTATGATGAACACAAGTCATATCAAGGCTCTTTCCAACAAGGAAAGGAGCAGACACCATGAAAGAAAAAAGACGGGATAGCAAAGGACGTATCCTGCATACTGGAGAGAGCCAACGAACAGACGGAAAATACTTATATAAATATGTGGACGCATTTGGAAACACAAAATATGTGTATGCTTGGAGATTGACACCCACAGACCCGACA
>ENA-OQCK01000384-OQCK01000384.1-human-gut-metagenome-genome-assembly--contig:-NODE-384-length-25069-cov-13.165464_pt1 | contig 25069 bp, 33 predicted proteins | sample MGYA00242498_ERZ504578 | MGnify/ENA primary metagenome ERZ504578 (study PRJEB26092, sample SAMD00036229) | human gut metagenome | host: Homo sapiens | study: EMG produced TPA metagenomics assembly of...
TGTAAATCTTCCGATCATTCAGCTGATGAAAAAAATCAAACTGATGTTCAGAAAAAATAAATAAACAGGCAATGAAAAAGTCCCATTGGAAAGTTTGATCCAATGGGACTTTTTTCTGCCCTTTTCAGGTGTGACGTTTAATCGTCTCTTTTAATACATATTTTTTATCACTGTAGCGGTCTACAATATAACGGTTTGCTTGTTTCTCCAGATCGTCGGAAAGTGGAGCGAGGGTTATTTCTTCACCGTATTTGCGCTTCAGCGCCCGCTCTAACAGATAGTCACAAACCTGCGGATTCTTCGGAAGAAGAGGTCCGTGCAGGTAGGTTGCGATTACATTCTTGTATATAACGCCTTCATAACCGGATTTTCCGGTATTTCCCAGTCCGAAAAATACTTTTCCAAATGGAGTGTGATCTCCGATATAAGTGCGGCCTCCATGGTTTTCAAATCCTACAACAGGAGTGTCAAACAGCGGACTGTTCAGGATAATGTTGCGGATGAGACGCTCCGGCTCCCATTCGGTCGTGATATCCAGAATGCCAAGACCTTCGATCATCTTTTTATCGGTTTTATAATATTTGCCGAGCAGCTGATAGCCGCCGCAGACGGCAAGCACAACGCCGTTATCCTCTACATATTCTTTGAAATCCTTGCGGATCTCTTTTAGATATCCGCAGACGAGCTCTTGTTCTCTGTCAGAACCTCCGCCCAGAAGTACGATATCCAATTTGGAAAAGTCAATGTTATCTCCGGAGAGTACGGGAATGACTTCTGCCTCGATTCCGCGCCAGTTGAGACGTTTTCGGAAACACTGGATATTTCCGCGGTCTCCGTACAGATTCAACAGGTCGGGGTATAAGTGTCCAATCGTCAGTTTCATGCCTGTTCTCCTTTCTGTTCCTTTGTATTTTGCGCCAGTTCTTTGAGCATTCGGTTTGTGCGGTAAAGCCCGGAGTAGTTGACAATGATGTAGAGATTTTTCGTTCCGTTTTCGGTCAGTTCTTCAACACGGGAGCGCATATCATCAGTTGAAGTACAGTCGATGTCCTCATATTTGAGACGAAGCCCCATATCATGCTTGCGGGTTCCGCACGTTGTGATGGTAGCTGCATTGCTGTTTGCAAGATACTGGAAATCGACATCCCAAAGCCAGGAAACATCTTCTCCGTCCTGGTAGGTATCATTGATCTGAATGATAATATCCTTTGGTTTTGGATCTTTTAAGACGAGAGAAATCTTCTGCTGGAATCCGATCGGGTTTTTGGACAGGTGAAGCTGTACTCTGGCACCGTTGATCATCAGGATTTCTTCCCGGTTGTTTCCATAGTCAAAAGACTCTGCCATCTCTTTAAAATGTGCCATCGGGGCATGCATAGTATGCAGTGCCGTATAGGCAGCAAGGGTGTTGTAAATATTGTAAGGTGTCCGTACCGTAGAATCCAGGTGCAGATCTCCCATATCGAAGGCGTAGAGTTCGTCTTTGAGCGTGATCTGTGTGGCTGTAAAATCAGGATCCGGGCGCTCCCATCCGCAGTTCGGGCAGTGATAAATTCCAAGCTGTCCATAATGGAAGAAATCATACTGCAGTTTCTTTCCGCATTTTCGGCAGAAAATACTTTCCCGGATCTCAGAGCGGGAGATGTCATCAAAAATCTGTTCGCTGATCCCGTATGTCACAAACGGATTGCCGCTTGTTTCCGCCAGGGAATAGGAAAGAATATCATCGCAGTTGATGATCAGTGTCGTATCAGGGACACTGGTGACGGCTGTTTTCAATTTGTCAAAGGTAATATCTACTTCACCGAACCGGTCCAGCTGATCTCTGGAAATATTTGTCAAAAGCGCACAGTCCGGTTTTAACTGAGGGAGAACTCCCACAGATGCGATCTCATCGACCTCAATGCAGGCATAATCCGCATTCAGCTGTCCGTGCTTGTCTGTGGCCAGAACAAATGCCGAAATAATCCCGTTGAGCATGTTGGCTCCGGTGCGGTTGATGATCACGGTTTTTCCCTCGGCCTTCAATGCTTTGTATAAAATGGCATTGGTCGTTGTTTTCCCGTTAGTTCCCATGGTAACGATCGTCTTCTCCCGGATTTGGGAAGCCATGACGCTTAAAATATTGGGATCGATCAATCTTGCCACATATCCGGGGAGGGTAACGCCGCTTCCGCGGTTTAATTTTTTGATCAGGGCACTTGTCCCTTTTGCACATGTAATTGCAAGTCTGCTTCTTAATTTCATAGTAATCCACTATCATCCTTTTCTTTGAAATACTTGTATTATTATAAGGGAAATGGAGGAAGAAGACAAGGAATCTGTATGATTTTCCTGTTTTAGAAGAAGAGTTTTTGAAGATTTTCTAAAGTTTCCTGGAATCTACTGGAAAAACGCATTCAGTGTGTTAAAATGTAAGCAATTATACGAAACAAAGATCCTATCAGGATTGGACATACGGAAGGAAGCGAGAAAAATGCGGCAGAAAAAGCGTGGAGAAAGAAGAGTAAAACGAAGCATAGACGAAACGCAGACGATGGAGATCACACTGGAGAAGCGGATTCCCACCACAAGATACCGACCGGATCATCAGACGGGGCTGACTGCGCAGCAGGTGCAGGAGCATCGGATGCATGGGTGGACCAATCAGCCGGTGGATCCGCCGTCTAAGACTACAAAAGAGATCATTCAGGAAAATGTCTTTACCTATTTTAACCTGATCTTTCTGGTACTGGCAGTTCTGCTTTGCCTGGTCGGTTCCTTTCGAGATCTGACCTTTTTACCTGTAATTGTATTGAATACTCTGATCGGGATCATTCAGGAGACCAGGGCGAAAAAAGTACTGGATAATCTGACGATGCTCAATGCACCTCATGCAATGGTGATACGGGATGGAAAGAAGAGCCAGATCAATGCAGAAGATCTTGTGATAGATGATATCGTAATCTTCGAAGCCGGAAATCAGGTGTGTGCGGATGCCGAAGTGTGTGCAGGAGAAGTGCAGGTCAATGAGTCGCTTCTGACCGGAGAATCGGATGAAATCACAAAACGAAAAGGCGATCAGCTGATGTCCGGAAGTTTTATTGTATCCGGACAGTGTCATGCAAGGCTTGACAAAGTGGGGGCGGATTCTTATATTTCCAGGCTGACACTGGAAGCAAAAGCGATGCAGAATACAGAACAGTCGGAGATGATCCGTTCTCTGGACAAGCTGGTCAAATGGGTCGGCGTTGCATCATTCCAATCGGGATTATTTTGTTTATTCAGGCATTTGTATTTCAGGGCGAAGGGTTTCGATCCAGTGTGACGTCCATGATCGCGGCTGTGATCGGAATGATCCCGGAAGGCTGTATCTGCTTGCCAGTGTGGCGCTTGCAGTAAGTTCGATCCGTCTGGCACAGAAAAAAGTATTGCTGCATGACATGAAGTGTATAGAGACGCTTGCCCGGGTCAATGTACTGTGTGTGGACAAGACCGGAACGATCACGGAAAATACAATGGAAGTGCAGGATGTGATTCCGACCAAGGAATACGAGGAAGGTGAGCTGCGCCCGCTTTCTGAGCTTCTGGGAGATTTTACGGCTGCACAGAGCAGTGATAATATTACCATGGAAGCAATGAAACGGTATTTTAAAATCGCATCCGGGAAGAAGGCTGTGGCAAAGACAGGATTTTCTTCCGCATCCAAGTACAGCAGTGTGACGTTTGAAGAGGCGTCCTATGTGTTGGGAGCACCGGAATTTGTGCTCAAAGAACAGTATGAAAATTATGAGGAAGCAATCAGTGCACATGCGTCCAAAGGAGCCCGCGTTCTGGTATTTGGAACAGCAAAAGAAGAACCGGATGGGAAGCCTTTGAAAGAAGCAGTCACGCCTCTGGCTTATGTACTGTTAGCAAACCCGATCCGTCAGGAGGCGAAAGAGACCTTTACGTATTTTGCGGAGCAGGGTGTGGAGGTGAAAGTTATTTCCGGGGACAATCCCCTGACCGTGTCAGAGGTGGCAAAAGAGGCGGGAATCGCAGGCGCAGAACGATACGTGGATGCGTCCACGCTTCATACGGAAGAGGAGATGCGGGCAGCAGTCCTGAACAATGCAGTATTTGGCCGTGTCACTCCGAACCAGAAGCGGAAATTTGTGCAGATATTGAAGGAAGAAGGAAAGACTGTGGCCATGACCGGAGACGGTGTCAACGATGTGCTGGCCTTAAAAGATGCGGACTGCAGTATCGCTATGGCATCCGGAAGTGATGCAGCGGCACAGGCATCCCAGCTCGTTCTGCTGGAATCGGATTTCTCCTGTATGCCGGAAGTGGTACTGGAGGGAAGAAGAGTCGTCAATAATATTCAGCGGTCAGCCAGTCTGTTCCTTGTAAAAAATATTTTCTCGTTCCTGCTGTCGCTGGTATCCTTTGTATTTATGTTTACCTATCCGCTGGAACCGTCTCAGATTTCACTGATCAGTATGTTTACGATCGGAGTACCGGCATTTTTCCTGGCACTGGAGCCGAATAAGAATATAATCAAAGGGCATTTCCTTACAAACGTATTCTTAAAAGCACTTCCTGCGGCACTGACTGATGTGCTGGCAGTTGGGGCGCTGGTCATATTCGGACGGACATTTGGAGTGAGTTCAGCCGATATTTCCACAGCAGCAACGATGCTGTTATCCATTGTCGGATTTATGATCCTGTACACGATCAGTGCACCGATGAATGTACTGCGCGGTGTGATCCTTGGCGGATGTATCGTAGGACTTCTGTTCTGCAGTATTTTCCTCAATGACCTGTTTGCGATTACAGGGATGACTACGAAGTGCGTGATGCTGTTTGTGGTATTTGCCATTGCTACAGAGCCGGTGCTGCGATATCTGACCTGGCTGATCGGAAAGCTGCGATTCTATTATAAGCGGCTCAGAGGACAGAAAGAAGTGTAGGAAGCGAACAGTCCGGATAGATTGTAAAACATAAAAACGAGATGCGTCACATGGAAATGCATCTCGTTTTGTGTTTTACTGAAATTTATTTAAATTCCATCCGGATATTCTACGCCATCCGGCAGAGGATCCCATTCATTCAGCCCCAGATGCTGTTTGAATTTTGCCTGTTCCATGGTAATCTTGACCGGATCTTCGGCAAGGTATTCCATCAATTCGTCAATTCCCTCCCGGGTCACGTTATTTACAAGAAAAATACGATCGCAGCCGGCATTTAAAAGCCACTGTTTTATCATAGGAACATTGGCATAGGGGGAATCGGTCTTGGTAATGATGCCGATCAGCGGCCGCAGGATAAACGTGCGCAGACAGGGACTAAACAGGTTGTATGGTTCATCCGCTGCCTGAACGATCCCGACAACGTCCGCTTCAAAAGAAAAGCATGCAAGACCGGCACCGAACTGTTTTGACTCCGCATATTCTCCCGGAGAGTCAATGGTATCATCCGCCGTAATCGTATATTGTGTTTTTTCATAGTGAAGCTCTTCCCCTTTTAATGCCTGTGTCAGGGAAGTCTTTCCGGCTTCACTTCTTCCCATCAAAAATAATTTTTTCATATCGTCATGTCTCCGGTTCTCTTAGTTTTTATGGATCTCACAGGTGCGAAATCCCAGATCTTCATGAAAAAAATCGAACGACTTCTTCCACCGCGGTCTGTACCTGTGACAGGCCGCCGGTTAAAATGAGGGAACCGCAGAAGCGATCCATAAATCCAATTTCTACATCGGCGCTTTTCATTGCCACATCCGCAGCAACGACAACTGCTTCCCATGGGGTAAAACGGATCAGACCAATGGATTCTCCGGTGTGATCCTCCCCTCATGTACACCGATATGCAATCCCAGATTCTGATAAACAGGGGTCTGGGAAGTATTGATGATGTGAGCCAGACAAACTTCTTTGCCGGGAACACGAACACGTGTCATGCGCAGTTTTTTCCCTTTCAGATGCTCATAGTCATCATTGAAAATCTTTTCCAGAAGTTCTTCCTTTGTTATACGAGTCATGGTCACACTTCCTATCTCTTTGTAATATCACAAACGACATATCCCAGAGAATCTCTGAAAAAGGTTACCACTTCTGTCAGGGCAGACATGACGTCTGAAATCTCTCCTGTGATGATGAGTGTTCCTGTAAAACGATCTGCAAATCCAAGGTAAATGTTTCCGCTTTTTACTGCGATATCGGATGCGATGACAGCAGATTCCGGCGGCGTCATATTCATAATTCCGATAGCAGAAGAACGATAATCGACCTGTGGATTCAGACCAAGTTTCTGATATACGATCGGCGCCGGACCACCCATTACATGAGCAAAGGTGATCTCTTTGCCGGCTACGGTCTCCTGCACGATTCGGATCTGTTCTTCATGGTTGTTTGACATTTAAAAATTCCTCTCTTTCATAACATAAGTAAATGATACTATTTGTGGAATTTTCTGTCAAGATTACATATCCTGTCACGATAAACATTGACAATGACGAAAATATATGATACCATGAAAAACAGTTTAGTATAGTAAAGTGGTCAATCATTAGCATGATGACGTACAAACAGGGAGGAAACAAAGATGAAAAAGAAATTAGCGCTGATTTTGGCAGGGACAGCGATGGCAGCAATGGTACTGGCAGGATGTGGAGAAAAAAACAATGCATCCGGGGAAGATGTAAAGACAGCAGAAAGTGTGGAAGATAAGAAAACGTTTACGGTAGGATTTGATGCAGAATATCCGCCATACGGATATATGGACGAGAACGGAGAATACACAGGATTTGATCTGGAGCTGGCAGAGGCAGTCTGTAAACTGGAAGGCTGGGAGCTTGTAAAAAAACCGCTCAACTGGGATTCCAAAGACATGGAACTTAATTCCGGTTCGATTGACTGCATCTGGAATGGATTTACCATGAATGGACGGGAAGAGGATTATACATTTTCAACTCCGTATGTAGACAACAGTCAGGTGATTGTTGTGGCAGAAAAATCCGGTATTGATACCCTGGAAGATCTGGCGGGAAAGACAGTCGGTGTACAGGCTGCAAGCGCGGCACTGGATCTGCTGCAGAGTGAAGAAGAAGGCGGTCAGAAAAAACTGGCAGATACATTTGGAGCTTTGAATGAGTTTGCAGATTACAACACCGCATTTACCGAGCTTCAGGCAGGCGCGCTGGATGCACTTGCAATCGATGTGGGAGTTGCCAATTATCAGATCAAGTCCAGAGGGGAAGGATATAAGATTCTGGATGAGACATTGAATACAGAGCAGTATGCGATCGGGTTTAAGAAAGGAAATCAGGAGCTGTGCGATGTAGTCAATGCGGATCTGAAAAAACTGACAGAAGACGGAACAGTTGCAAAGCTGGCTGAGAAATACGAGATTGCGGATATGGTGACTTTAAAATAAGAGGGGAAGAGACATGAGTTTTGATGTGATGTTGAGGCAAATGACAGCAGGATTCGGACAGACCTGCCTGATCTTTTTTATGACGCTGATCTTTTCTCTGCCTCTGGGGATGCTCGTATATTTCGGAAGGGTGAGCAGGATCAAGCCGATCAGCTGGATCGTGAAGATCTATATTTCAATTATGCGCGGAACCCCGTTGATGCTGCAGCTTCTGGTGTGGTATTTCGCACCGTATTATCTGTGGCAGATGAATATCGGCGGGTATAAGCTGACGGCGATCCTTCTTGGATGCTCTCTGAATTATGCGGCATATTTTGCAGAAATTTATCGTTCCGGAATCGAATCGATTCCGAAAGGACAGTATGAGGCAGCCACACTTTTAGGGTATTCCAGAGGGCAGACATTTTTCCGGATCGTGCTGCCGCAGATGGTAAAGAACGTGCTTCCGTCTGTGACAAATGAAGTGATCACACTTGTGAAGGATACGTCCCTTGTGTATTCTCTGTCTTATATTGAAATGTTTGCAGTGGCAAAGCAGATCGCGGCTGCACAGACAACCGTACTTCCATTTTTTATCGCCGGTGTTTACTACTATATCTTTAACTATGTGGTTGCCGGAGTGATGGAATTATTTGAAAAAAAGCTGAATTATTATCATTAGGAGGTTTCCGGAATGAGTCTTTTGGAAATGAAACATATCAAAAAAGAATTCGGCGGGATGCCGGTGATCCGGGATATTTCGCTTTCTGTGGAGCAGGGAGAGATTCTGGCGATCATCGGACCGTCCGGTTCCGGCAAGTCTACGCTGCTCCGCTGTGCGACGATGCTGGAGACGATCGATGACGGTGAGATTTTGTATCTTGGAAAAAGAGCGGCATGGGTGGAAAATGGAAAACCCGCTTTTCCGAAAAAGCAGGAGATGAAAGAGATTCAGTCCTGCTTTGGTCTGGTATTCCAGAACTTCAATCTGTTTCCTCATTTTTCCGTCATCAAAAATATTACAGATGCACCGATCCGTGTGCAGAAGCGAGAGAAAGAAGAAGTCTATGAAGAGGCGAAGAAGCTCCTTACAAAGATGGGACTTGCGGATAAGGCGGATGCATATCCGTATCAGCTCTCCGGAGGGCAGCAGCAGCGAGTATCGATCGCACGGGCACTGGCGATGAAACCGAAGATGCTGTTTTTTGATGAACCGACCTCTGCGCTGGATCCGGAACTGACGGGGGAGATTTTGAAAGTAATTAAGGATCTGGCGGCAGAGCATATGACTATGGTGATCGTGACACATGAAATGAATTTTGCGCGGAACGTGGCTGATAAGATCATTTTTATGGATAAAGGTGTCATTGCGGTGGAAGGCACTCCGGAAGAGGTCTTTACATCAGAACATGGAAGAATGCAGGAATTTTTGGGGAAATTATCGGTGGAATAATATGGAGAAATGAGACAGGGAACCTTCGGCGGTAGCGGGAGGTTCCCTGTTTTGCACGACAAACGCATGAATGAATAAATTATGAACACCCTGTCCGGATTTTTTGATATAAAAGAAAAAAGGATGGGGTGTTCCTATGAAAGAGATTTTAGACTATGCAGGTACAGTGATGGACATAAGACAGGAGAAGAAAGTTTTGCATAAGATAGCGGATATTATCCTGCTTGTATTTTTTGCTACGCTTGCAAATGCAGATGATTGGGTAGAGATTGAGATGTTTGGAAAAGAACATGAAGATTTTTTGCAAAATTATCTGGAACTGGCTTAATAACCATACGGATGACAAGATAGGATTCTTTTTATGTGAAATAAAGTTGTTCCAGATAGGAAATTCTGATATTGCTCCATCATTTACAGTAGTGGGAAGACCAAATGATTGGACGAAGGAGATTAGGAAGACAACTGCGACAAATCCAACACAGCAGCAGAGGCTGGAATATTGGCAGGCGTTCAATGATTATGCCTTTCAGAACGCAGAATTTAACAAAGCATTTAATAAGAGAAAACCAACAACAGACCACTGGATGGATTTTAGTATTGGTTCATCAGCTTGTCATATCGCAGTATCTCAAATCCAAAAAAGAAATGCGATTGATGTTGAAGTGTACATAAATGATGATAAGGAACTTTTCAGAAGTTTGTTTTTGCATAAAGACGAGATTGAATTAGTAATGGGAGTTACTCTTCATTGGAGAGAACTACCTGAAAGAAAGGCAAGCCGTATTATTATTGAAAAAGAAGTGATATTGGATAATCGTGCTGCATGGTCACAGCAGTTTGATTATATTATGGATATTTGCATGAAGATGAAGAAGGCATTTAAGAAATACTTATAGCATTAGAATGTAAATTCAAATTTTGTGATATAGATGTTTATCAAGCTGTTGAATTTTGAGTTTTTCTTCAAAAAGCTATTGACTCCTACGCTGCGTAATAGTTTAGAGTCAACTTATCGAGAGGAGGGAATGACGATGATGACAGTGAATGAGGTAAGTAAATTAACAGGAGTGAGCATACGCACTTTGCAATATTACGATACCATTGGACTCTTAAAGCCTATAGAATATACAGAGTCAGGATACCGGTTGTATGACGATACATCATTGGAAAGACTACAGCAAATTTTACTGTTTAAAGAATTGGAGTTTCCGCTTAAGGAGATTAAAAAGATAATTGAGGTTCCTAACTTTGATAGAAATAAGGCATTAGAGCAGCAGATTGAATTACTTACTATGAAAAAGGAGCATCTTGAAAATCTTATTAGTTTCGCTCGAGGAATAAAAGGAATAGGAGCGAAATATATGGATTTTAAAGTATTTGATACAAAAAAGATTGATGAGTATTCTAAACGTGCAAAAGAACAATGGGGACAAACCTCTGAGTACAGGGAGTTTGAAGAGAAAACAAAGAACTGGACGAAAGATGATGAAACTACTGTTGCAAATGAGTTTATGCAATTATTTGTTGAATTCGGACAGATGAAAGAAATGAACCCAGAAGATGAACAGGTGCAGTTGCAGGTAAGGAAACTTCAGAATTACATTACAAAGCATTTTTATACATGTTCGGATAAGATTTTATGCGGTCTTGGAAGAATGTATGCCGGTGGAGGAGAACTTACAGAAAATATTGATGATGTTGGTGGAACTGGCACAGCAGAGTTTGCGAGTAAAGCTATTGATATATTTTATATGAGCAGAAAATAAAATACTGTTTGATAGATTAATGCAAAATCTTCAAATTGATATTTTATCTTTTATAGTAGATAATAAAAAGGGTATGTAGATGATTTCTGCACACCCTTTTGTTAAATAATGCACACCCTCATCAGTAGTCTGAACCCCCTTAACTTACTACGATTTTACTACTACACAAGGGATTGATTTGCACTGTTTTGCATTATTTTTGCAAAAAGTGTAGTTTTAGAGAAGAAAAATACGATGTCCGGAAAAGTCGATAAAATCTTGCAAAACTCGGCATTTCAGGGCATTTTGAGAGGAGAAAAAATTATGATACGAGTTTGTTTTGTATGCCACGGCACTCTTTGAAGAACTCCTTAAAAAGTCAGTAAAATCAATACTTGGAAGGTATTTGTGTGGAAGAAATAACCCGAAAATAACCCATAGATTTTTGTGTGAGTGTTACAAGATAAATAATTATAATTTAGGGATGTGACATGATGAGAATGAAAGCTGTAAGAATTCTAATAGTGGAATCTTACAGCTTTTTTTATAAATAAATTTGAAAGTAAAATCTTTACAATTTGGTATAGCGTGTTTTAAATGGTAAACGCAAAATAGCGAGTACCTTGACATTTTTAGGCGGCTGCTTTGCAGCCACCGATATTTAAGCTTTGCGAATCCCTGCCGGAAGTTTTTCTGACCAGGGCAGAAGATCTTCCAGAAAAGAACAGTCCTTATCATTCATGTGTTTCGGAATCTCTTCCAAGAGATACTGCACATAATCAAAAGGTTTCAGATTATTGGCTTTTGCAGTTTCTACAATACTGTAAATGATTGCGGAAGATTTGGCTCCATGAATCGTATCGATCATCTGCCAATTCTTCTTTCCAATACAAAAGCCTCGGATTGCCCTTTCGGATGCATTATTATCAATCGGAACATCTCCGTCTGTAAGAAATACCCTGAGATATTTTTCCTGATTTCGTGCATATCTAACGGCATCACCAAATTTGTCCTTTTTGGACACATTTATAGTTTTCAGGTACGCAAAAAAAGCATCCACAAGAGGTTTGATAACCGCCTGTCGCTGTTTAAGTCGTTCATCAGAAGAAAGGTCATTCAATTTCCCTTCTTCCCGATAGATTGCCTGAATCTGTTTCATCAGCAGAAATGCATTGGATTCCTTTTGAGATGGTTTGGGAATCAGCTTCAGAGCTTCATCAAATCTGCGGCGACAGTGCACCCAGCATCCAGCAATGGTCAGTTCTTCCAATTCTTTTTCTAAAGTATGGTAGACCTGATAACCATCTGTTACACAGATGCCATCGTATCCTTTCAGGAATTCCCGTGGATGGGATGCATTTCTTGTCTGCTGGTATTCATACAGGACAATCTGCCGGTCTTGATACAGATGGCCAGAACGGTATACCCACATCCAGCTTTTGCTTCCGGCTTTGCGTCCGTCATGGTTTACAAGCACCGGCGTCTCGTCTGCCTGGATCACATGATAGAAATACAACTCTTCATGAAGATGATCATAAAGAATCGATAAATATTCCTCTGCCAAACGTATGCACCAGTTTGCCATGCTCTGCCTTGTAATCTGCAGGCCATAACGCTGGAATTCCTGCTCTAACCGATAGAGAGGAACTGCATTCACATACTTTCCATTGATGATCGCAGCTCCAAGAGATGGTGATACCAAACTTCCATGCAGTAATGCTTTTGGATGGTCTGCTTTGACCATGTGCTCATCTGTTTTGCTGGCATACACACCGATGTGATGTTCTTCTACCTCTACCCTCGCAGGTACAAAATGATATTTTTTGGAAATGGCATCCGGTAACTGTTTCCACCCATTGACACCGAATTCTATTTCCAATTCCTCCTTTGACAGATAATGGTCAATCCGTCTGACCGTAAGTCCGGAAAGATCTGATTGTAGTGGTCACTTACAACGAATTATGCCGGAAATACCAGCATGGGTGCAAGCAGAGCTTCCGGGCGGTGGTGATTGACTGCCCCCGTTATTTATCCAAACGAGCAAAGAAAAAGGAGGAACACACAGAATGAATTTTGAATTTATGACGATAGACACACCATTGCCGCCATGTATGCCATTTCCCAGAGCGTTGACAGGATTTCCAGTTAGCAGCACCGTAAAGGTCATGCACTGCCGGATGCTGGACGCTATGCTGTCCAAAGGACAGGAGGACGAGAACGGAATCCTGTTTGTCTGCTTCCCTGTCACAGCCATTGCCACGGTCCTGTCCCGCAGCCCCATGACGGTCAAGCGTTCTTTGAATGAACTGGAAACCTCCGGACTTATCATGCGGGTGCGTCAGGGCATTGGAGAACCAAACAGGACTTATGTGCTGATACCGGGAAAGGAGGACGCTGCCCTTGCCTGATACCTCAAAGCTGGAAAAACTCAATCGGGAGTTGGAAAAAAGCGAAAAGAAACTGCGGAAAGCCATCAATGATGAAAAGGCATTGCAGCACCAGTTGAAACATCTTACCCGAAAGGAACGGACGCACCGGATCTGTACCCGTGGCGGTATGCTGGAAAGTTTTCTGCAAAGAACCGGAACGTCTGACAGATGATGATGTCATGCTGTTGTTGAAACTCATTTTTCACAGACAGGACACGCAGGAACTATTGAAAAAACTGCTGGAACGGGAGAAGCCGGAAACCCCTTAGTTTACTAAGGGCGCAATTATACACCACCCAAAGGTTGGGCATTGCGTTCTCCGAAGGCTCCTTGCCGGAGGGCTGTGATTTTTCGCAGTCATGGTCTACTCCAAATCATACAGGGGACGCTAACCTTCGAAATGTAATTTGGATTGCAGAAAATCACTATTTATCGTTAAAAAACGTTGAACCACAAACCTCTATATTTTTTGAAAAAGCAGATGATAATGAATTTTTGCAACTGTTATTATCAAAAAAGGCAATACTTGTAGAAGGAGCTACAGAATATTTGCTGTTACCTAAGTTCTATGAAAAGAAAACTGGTAGGACTGTTGAAAATGACGGAATTTCGATAATTTCGTGCAATGGTATTTCTTATAAGAGATATTTAGAGATAGCAGAAGAAACTGGTAAAAGAATTGCTATAATAACAGACAATGATCATGAGCAGACTAAAATTGATGATGCAAATGAGTTTAATCAGCATAATGAAAAACAACATGTTTTTATGGGAGCAACAATGGAAGATTGGACCTGGGAAGCATGTATTTATAACTGTAATAAGGAAAAACTTCATAATATGATTCAGGTTCAAGATGGGGCAGAATACCTTTTCCACAGAACCAATTATGGACAAGTATTGGGTAAGATGCTTAATAATAAAGTGGATACCGCGTATCAGATGCTTATTTCTGAAGAAGATTTCGTTATTCCTAGATATGTTGAGGAGGCAATCGAATGGCTAAACGAGTAATACTTGCGGTTGCAGGTGCGGGTAAGACGTATCGCATTTGCCATGAGATGCAGCCTGAACAAAAAAACTTAATAGTTGCATTTACCCATGCAAATATTAAAAATATTCAAAATGAACTATTGAAGGAACATGGCAAAATTCCTGATGCAACTAGAATAATGACGTTTGATGCATTTGTTTATCATATGATTATTAGACCATATGAAAAAACCATTTATAATTTTTTTGGTCAAAATTATAAATTTGAAAAAACGAGTATAACTCTAAAAAAACCGCCTCAACAGCGAATAAAGATTAATGGTAGATATGTGCCTAATAAAAGTTATAAAAAGAAAGACTGCTTTCAGCACTATATGGATGAAAGAGGACAGTATTATTGTGAAACTTTATCTGAATTAGCAATGTATGTTAAACAGGGAAGAGAATCCATTGTTTTGACAGCAGCAGAGCGGCTTAATTTATTCTTTGATAATATATTGATAGATGAGTTGTGACGCAGGATGAATTTGAAACTGTAAAAGAAAAGTACTACAAGTCAGATGCAGTATATCATTGAAAAGCCTAAGACAGAAAGCGGAGAGAGATATGTTCCAATGTCTGATGAGGTGGTGGCTTGTTTCAAGAGAATACTTAAGGACAGGGTCAATCCCAAAGTTGAACCGATGGTTGATGGAATGACAGGATTTTTATTCCTTGATAAGAATGATATGCCTATGGTGGCATTACATTGGGAAAAGTATTTTCAGCATATTCGGGAAAAGTATAATAGTATATATAAGGTTCAGATGCCGCCAATCACACCGCATGTATGCAGGCATACTTATTGTACAAATATGGCCAATTCAGGGATGAACCCAAAGACACTGCAATATCTGATGGGACATTCAGATATATCTGTAACACTCAATATTTATACGCACACCGGCTATGATGATGCAAAGAAAGAACTTGCCAGATTAAAAGAAGCAAGGGATGAACTGGAAAAGAAAAAGTTTGTAACCCAAAAACATGCACAAATTACTCATGTAAGCCTTATTTCATAAGGAATTTGGGACTTTAAAAATAACCCATTTGTACCACAAATGCCCGAAAAAACATGAGAAAATACAAGAATTTATAAGAAAAAGAACCTTTCAAGAAAAAATTGCCAAAGGCTGAAAAGCCAGTATTTATAAGGCTTTGAGAGGATATGAGGAGATAAAATGGAGAAAATAAAGGTACTATTTATTTGCCACGGCACTCCAGTTTTATGATAAAGCATACCTTCGCAGACTGGGGCAGAGTACGGCAGAATATGGCGGAAAGCTTGGAATTACTACGGTTTCGACTACTAAGGCTCATGGCTGGAAGTGGGATAAAGGCAAAGGTGTTGGGAGAATTTATTAGTAGTAAGGGACTACTTACAGGCAATGTAGTAGAGCTTGTACCGATGAAAATTCCAAAAAAATGTAAAAACTATTGCATGTTTATTGAGGGTTGGATATACTGGATGCAACAGAGTTGCCCGGTGTTCTTTTGACATTGGGGACCAAGCTGAGTCGTGTGCTCAGCTTTTTTTCGTTAAGGAGAGAATATATAGATTTGAACAAACATTGACATTTAAAGGTTAGTTTCAAAGAGCAACTTTGAAAATCTACATAGGCTGGTTGTTATAAACAAACATATGTTCTTGAAATTCTTGACTTTTTGTAACGCAAAAAGTATAATTGTGTTTGTAGGAGGTGGTGAACTTGAAAAAAATGGGAAGACCAAAAGGGGATAATAATAAAGAATGCGGATATACTGTTAGAATGGATGAAACAACATTGAAAAGGTTAGAACTGTATTGCAAAAAAATGGGGGTGTTAAAATCTCAAGCAATTAGAGACGCTATAAATGCATTGCCGATAGAGACTGAAGAAACAAATAAAATAGAAAGATAGGGGGAACGACTATGGATACGGTATATATTTTATATGAAGAACGAGAATCAAGTCAACTTTGTGGAATAAAAGGAGCTTGGAATACATGGGAAAATGCTGTTAATCAAATGAAATCATTGATTCAGGAGAATGAATTATATTCGGAGTTCAGTGAAATTAATTATAAAGAAGGATATTCCGAGAGTGATCCGTTATACTCAGAGGATGTATACTCCAATTATTATATAAAACAGATGAAAAGAAATTAAATAAAGTAAAGTTCCTTTTCTAAACATGAACATTTAAGGTATCTGTGGTCAGTTGCACAACTACATGTTATTCATAAATCCGTAATATTTTGTTGGGCAAGAATATAGTTGGGTAATTAAATACAAAGAGCAGTCCATTGTTAAAGAAGAATGAACTGCTCGGTGTATTTAATCTAAATATTTTTTAAGATATTTATTGAAGTGATCAATTAAAACTTGTCCACCCTCGTTAGGTCTCCACATGAAAAAGTTTTTTTCATATTCATCAAACCAGAAAGCGATTTCTCGATTCCGTTTTGGGTCTCGGGTAATGTCCCCTTCAAGAACCACCCAAAATGGGAGAATGGATGTATCGTCAATTTTACCAATTTTACGATACGCTTTCATTAACCCGGGAGTAAAGAGTTTACACATACGTTCATGAGCATTTCCACGCCCTGCACTAGGATCTTTTCCTTCTACCCATCCGTCTTGTCTTTTGATTTCACCAAACAAAATTTTACCGGTTTTTTTGTTGGTAATTGAAAAGTCTGGAGATACACCCCATCCTCTGCGTTGGGCATTTTTCATTGTTGTAGCATCTGGATTGAAAATCTGAGATAATGTTTCCGGTGAAAGCTGAACATTTTCGTATAAATGTTTTAAGTTATTAGGATGATCAGATATAACATAATCTGTTCCTTTAAATGCCTCTTTAAATACAGCGATTAAATTTTGTTCTGCAACACCTGCTTTTCCACCCGGACCAGACTCTGTTTGCCAGTTATCTCTTCCTTGTAAATCTTTTCTTGCCATAAATTACACCTCACATGCCTTTGAATAGTTCTTCAAGCGATAGCTCAAAACCATCCGCTATTTTTTTGATATTTTTTATAGATATATTTCGCTTTCCGGCTTCGACAGAAGCATAATAAGTCCTATCCATATCAATTTTAAGAGCAAATTTTTCTTGGCTAAGCCCTTGTTTCTGTCGAAGTTCTTTGATTCGGTTTGCAAAATCATTTATGACCATGTAATCACCTCATTTCTACATTGTATTGCCGTGTTGCATATAAAACAACGGATTATGAGTCACAAAAATATTGACTTTAAGTTCGGTTTCGATTATCCTATAGTTATATTTTAGAAGAAAGGATGATATAAATGCTTCAAGAAAAGAAGGAAGATATAACGGCATATTCAATATATAATGTTGAACAGAAGAAACGAACAAAGATAAACCCGTTGGAGGAGATTTATCCCAAATTGCCTGAAAAGAAATATCAAGTTATTTATGCAGATCCACCTTGGGATTATGGTGGAAAAATGCAATATGATAAAACAACGATAAAAGATGAGAACGTAGGGTTTGAAAAGAAAATATTTCTTAGTTCAGCATCTTTTAAATATCCTACAGTAAAACTTAAACAATTAAAAAGAACTAGATGTAAAATCTATTGCTGACGATGACTGTATTCTGTTTATGTGGACAACTGGACCACAGATGGCGAATTCAATAGAGTTGGGTAAAGCGTGGGGATTTGAATACAAGACTGTTGCGTTTGTATGGGATAAATGGTACATAATCCGGGAAGATACACATTAAGTCAAACTGAATTTGTACTTGCTTTCAAAAAGGGGAAGTTTCCACAGCCAAGAGGTGCAAGAAATGTACGTCAGATGGTGGCTATACATAGGGGAGAACATAGTGTCAAGCCTGTTGATGTTATTGAAGGTATAACAAAAATGTTCCCTTTGCAGGATAAAATTGAACTTTTTGCACGTAATAATTATGTAGGATGGGATAACTGGGGACTTGAAATACCTGATGAAAAAATAGAGATAAAGGCAGCTGGTGAGCTTGACAGAGAATTGCGAGGAAAAAAGAATCTGGATGGAGAACAACAGGTTTTGAAATTTGATTAAGAGTAAATATTGTAGCAAGATATATTTGGAATAGTAATTTATTAGCGGTTGGAGGGGGTATCCAAATCTCTACAACCTTTTTGTCTGAAGACCGATGGCCCCCTTCGTGCGAATTTTCGCAGAATTAAACAGGGGGGATACCCGTCAAGGTCGGTTGATGTGAAAATATCCGCTGAATGTCATCACTTTAGCTGATTTTGTTTTGCCGGATAGTACCGAAATACGCAGAAAAAACGTGTAAAAAACAGCATAAAAATCACAGTTTTTCTGCGTACATTTTGGCAGAAATATAATCCGAATTGTCTTGCAATTCTGTGCCATCAGAGTGATATATGTACTACCGAAAAAGAAAGGCGGGTACATATTATGAAGAATGAAATCAGATTTACATTGGAATCAAAGCAGAGACCAAAACTGGCACAGGAGATTGGAAACATACTTGGAACAGTACCGCATTATGAACGGGTACCAAGCTGCGCATATGATATTGCAGGATACCGACTGGATAAAGAGGGTGTACTGCATATCCCGGAGGAGCAGAAGAAACAACGAAAGACCTGATTCGGCAGTTACGGGAGCGTGGGTTTCAGGACGATGCGGAAGTAACCGAAGAAGTGCCAGTGCAGGAGGATAAGCTGACAATAGGAATTCCGAGAGAAAGCCTTACGGATACGGCATTAGAAAATTTACAGAGGATCATAGCAAATAGGCAGACACTTTTTCAACGTGCATTTCGGATGGACAGCACAGAAATAGAGATTACTGAGGAAAAAATAAACTTCACATGGTTTCCATACACAACGGATAGCGATGAAATGGCAGCCTACACACAATTTATCTCAAGACTGTGTGATATGGCAAGAGATGCAAAAGGGTATCATCAAAGCCGACCGAAACGGATAATGACAAATATGCTTTCCGCTGTTTTCTGCTCAGACTTGGCTTTATCGGAAAAGAGTATAAGACAGCAAGAAAGATTCTGCTTAGGAATCTTACAGGAAATTCAGCATTCCGCTATGGAGAATAAGGATAAAATGACACTGGGTGTCGGTGATGAACCGATGCCCTTTTTCTATGGGAGAATAGTTGGGGCAGCTTGTGGCAGATGATTTAGGTTATTCTTATAGAGCCTATATAGAAAATAACCTATATTACTTGCCACATCTTGCCCCAGTGTGAAAACAGCCGTGGTCACGCCCAGCGGTTATCATTTTCTTCCTGTATCTTTCTGCGATAAGCAGTGCGGGATTTTCTGCGGTTTCGTTCCTTTTTGCATTCTGGATTGTCACAGTATTTCTGGCGGTTTCCGTTTTTGATGAACAGACGGCCACAGCACTCACAAGTGGCAACGCCCACACGGTCGGCATAAGCAATGGGGTAATCTGTAGGGATAGATACATATTGCGATAGGGCGAAACGGGCAGTGTCAAAAACAGAGTGGAAATCCGGCATGACCTTCAATTCTCCATTTTCATCCAGTCCCAACTTCATAGTTACGCCACTCATTTTATTTAGGTAAGCTGATATTTTACCGAGGTGTTTCTGCATAGGAAACGAATTAAAATCTGCAAATTCATTTGTCCATGTGATCTGTGCAAGATCCGTGGAAACGTCAAGCCGTTCCAGACACTTTTTGAACATAAGAATTACAAGGGTATCCCGGTACAGGCTTTCGAGATCTTCCCGCATGGTGTGAACATCAAAAGTGAAATTGCCAAGAATATTAGTGGAAAAATCCCAGTATTCCGTATCCTTTTCAATATCCCATCGATATTCTTCAATGTCCTCAGAGGCATAGTATGGATGTGCGTACTGCTGACACCAAGAAATGATATCATCGGCAGCAGTGTTGTCATCTTTTCCCCTGATACTCTGGTACAGGTTATTCAGTGAAAGCCACAGTTCGTTTCCGTTCAAGCCGTATCCACGGTTGAGCCGTGGCACATCTCCATCCCCCAGACAGGCGGTAATTATGATTTCTCCATCTTGTTCTGTTTTTTCATAATATTTGAAAGTTGCGGTCAGCCTTGCATCCGCACTCATTTTTCCTAAGTTGAAATCTTCGTTCACATTCTACCTCCATTCTTACCGATAGAACTTATTTCCAATACGACTTCTTGCCGATAGAAAATAGTCTTTGGTAACATTATAAAGTATACTGTGACAGAAAACAAGGGTAATTCATGTTTGAAATGCAGAGAGGAGGATGGCTATGGATAAAGTCACGATGAGCGTACAGGAAATGGCAATGCAAATGGGAATCAGCCTGAGCAAAGCGTATGCACTGACCAGAGAAGCGGATTTTCCAATCGTCCGTGTAGGCAAGCGGGTATTGGTTCCTGTTTCCGAATTTAAAGTGTGGTTATCGGCAAGAGCCACAGAGAAATGATGCATCGGGAAATAAGCGGGAAAGGAGGAGCACAGGATGTACGAGAAACTCCCAGAACAGTTGAAAAAAGACGGACGGTTCTGTCTGTGGAAATATGAAGAGAGAAACGGACGCATGACGAAAGTGCCGTATCAGACAAATGGCAAAAGAGCGAGCAGTGCCGATAAAAATACCTTTTCGGATTTTCGATTGGCAGTCAGTGCAATGGATGGGTATGACGGAATCGGTATGGGTGCGTTTGATGATTTCTGCATGGTGGATATCGACCACTGCGTGTTTGGTGGAAAGCTGACACAGATGGCAGAAGACATCGTGGAGAAGATGAATGCTTATACTGAATTCAGTCCCTCTGGCACGGGAGTTCGCATAGTATGTAAGGCATCTTCCCTGTCTTATGATACGGGCAGATATTACATCAATAATCAGAAACTTGGGTTGGAAATCTATGCAGCAGGTGTGACGAAGAAATTCTGCACTTTGACAGGAAATGTGATCCGAAACTGTGGTATTGAGGAGAGAAGCACTGAACTTGGGGAAATACTGGAAACTTATATGCTCCGTCCGATTTCTAAGAAAAAGAACGATGTACAGGATATTCCAGGCAGTTATCTGTCCGATGATTCCGTGGTCCGCTTGGCATCGGATTCCAGACAGGGCGAAAAGTTCAAAGCCTTGTGGAATGGAGAAATACTGGAAGGAAAATCCCACAGTGATGCGGATATGTCGCTTGCAAGTATCCTTGCATTCTGGTGTGGCGGTGACACAGCAGATGGACAGACTGTTCCGAAAATCGGGATTGATGCGGAGCAAGTGGGACCGTGTGCAGAGTGGCTCAACCTACGGCGCATTGACGATGGAAAAGGCAGTGGCACAGGCATTGGATTTCTACAGACCTTATGCAAGGACATCAGCAGAGAGTGATTTTGATGATATGCTGCAGAAGCTGATAGAACTGAATGTGTCGGATAACAGCAGATACCCGTGGAATGACAACGGCTCAGGCAGATTGTTTGCGGATGTGTATAAAGATATCGCAAGGTATGTGCCGGAAAGGAAAAAGTGGTATGTGTATGACGGAACCCGGTGGATTCCGGACATTGGCGGATTGAAAACAATGGAGCTTGCAAAATCCCTTGCGGACAGTCTGGTCAGATATGCCCTGACAATTACTGATGAACGTATAAGAAAGGACTATCTGGAATATTCTGCGAAATGGCAGAGCCGGAATTACCGTAACACGTATATCAGTGATGCCCAGAGCGTGTATCCGATTGCAATGTCTGAGTTTGACCGCAATGTTTATTACCTGAACTGTCAGAACGGAACACTGGATCTGCAGACGGGAGAGTTCCATCCGCATACATCACAGGACAAGCTGACCAAGATTGCAGGGGTGGCCTATGATCCGAATGCAAAGAATCCACGTTTTACCAGATTTGTTTCAGAGGTGATGAGTGGGGATACGGAGAAAGCAAGGTTCATGCAGAAAAGCCTTGGTTATGGTCTGACAGGTGATACCCGCTATGAATGTATGTTTTTCTACTACGGTGCAACCACCAGAAATGGGAAAGGGACTCTGATGGAAAGCACACTTCATGTGATGGGAGATTACGGTTTGACTGTACGACCGGAAACGATTGCTGCAAAGCCGTCTGCCAACAGCCAGAACCCGACAGAGGATATTGCACGGCTTGCCGGAGTGCGGTTCGCCAATATCTCAGAGCCCAGGCGGGGATTGGTGCTGAATGAAGCACAGATCAAAAGCATGACGGGAAATGATACACTGAATGCCAGATTCCTGCATGAAAACAGTTTTGATTTTAAACCACAGTTCAAGCTGTATGTAAATACAAATTATCTTCCGGCTATTACGGATATGACACTGTTTTCGAGCGGACGTATCGTGATCATTCCATTTGACAGACATTTTGAGGAATGGGAGCAGGAGCAGAATCTGAAAGCAGAATTTTCCAGGCCGGAGGCAGCAAGTGCCATCTTAAACTGGCTGATTGAAGGCTACACCATCTTGAAAGAAGAAGGTTTCGCTCAGCCAAAAGCAGTAAAAGATGCCACCATGTCCTATCAGCATGACAGCGATAAGATGGAACTTTTTGTGGAGGAATTTCTGGAACAGGAGAAGGATGCGGAATGCCGGACATCGGCAGTGTATCAGGCATACCGAAACTGGTGCAATGACAATGGATATTTTGCGGAGAACAGCCGGAATTTTAATCAGGCACTCTGCAATCGGTACGATAGTCCGCAGGCGCCCAAGGGATGGCGGAGAAAAGACTACACTTTTAACTGGATATCGGCTCTTGTGCAGAGATTTCTTCTGTTAAGAAAAAAGGAGGTACACATGCGTGGACAGGTAGGGTATCTGGGATGTGAGTATCTGGATGGAAAGTTGATCCGTAAGGATGCAGTCAAGGTACTTCAGATGGCAGCAGACTAAGCAGTTGGGGCTGTGGAAATACTGCAGCCCGTATGGAAGGAGGATTGCACATGGCAATAGAAAAACATGATACTACGGAAAATACACTTGTCCCTGTGAGTGAAAAGTACACACTGACAATCAAAGAAGCAGCATCGTATTTTAATATCGGGACAAAGAAAATGCGTAGACTGGCAGAAGATAACAGAGGAAGATTTGCGGTATTCAGCGGAAACAGGTATCTGATTATCCGCCCGCAGTTTGAAAAATTTATCAGTGCTTCTTCGGAGATATAATTCCGTTTGTCTGCCGAAAGTAGTTGATATTATCAGCGTTCAGAGTGATATATAGTATGACCTCGAAAACCTGTGAAAACAGCCACTTTTGGCAGAAAGGAAGTACTTTTATGGCAAGACCAAGTTTAGCAGAAAAAGATATTTTAACTCCTTCTGAGGCAATTGAATATTTTGTTTTGAGCCGGAGAAAATTTTATGATTTATTGAGTAATACGGATGGAGAAGATTTTCTGGCATACTATGGAGAACGCAAGCTGATTCTTCGTGTAGCCTTTGAAAGTTATCTGCGTAACCATCCAGAACTAAGGAGGCGAGGATAATGGCAAAGGCAGGAAGAGGACAGACAAGGCGGGATTCCAAGCGTAGAGTATTAAGACCGGGAGAGAGTGTAAGAGCAGACGGAAAATATCAATATAAATATCATATTGATGGAAAACCACATTTTGTATACAGTTGGAAACTGGAACCTACGGATAAACTTCCAAAGGGCAAGAAGCCATGCCTCTCCCTTCGTGAATTGGAAAAACAGGTAAACACAGATTTGGATTTGCTTGTAAATATCGTGGACGGACAGATGACAGTCTGTGAACTTGTAGACCGATATTTGAAAACAAAGACCGGAGTAAGGCAAAGCACAAAACAGGGATATGTTACAGTACAGAGATTACTTGCAAAGGAAGCATTTGGCAAAAAGACGATACGAAGTGTGAAAACATCCGATGCAAAGCTGTTCCTTATCAAATTGCAGCAGGAAGATGGCAAAAGCTACAGTTCCATTCATACCATCCGTGGAGTGCTGCGACCAGCCTTTCAGATGGCAGTGGATGATGACATTCTGTTAAAGAATCCATTCGGATTTCAACTTGCCGGAGTATTGGTAAATGATGCAGTTACAAGAGAGGCAATCACAAAAGACCAGATGAGAAAGTTCCTTAAGTTTGTGCATGACGATGTGGTGTACTGTAAATACTATGAAGTGGTGTACATACTCTTTCATACAGGAATGCGAATATCGGAATTTTGTGGACTGACACTAAAGGACATTGATCTTGAGAACAGAACTGTAAATATCGACCACCAATTGCAGAGAACATCGGATATGCGATACATCATAGAAACTACAAAGACGGATGCCGGAACAAGAGTATTGCCGATTACAGAGGATGTGGCACAGATGTTTCAGGCAATCATCGAGGACAGAAATGCACCGAAAGTGGAGAAATCCATAGACGGATATAGTGGATTCCTATTTTATGATGATAATGGAATGCCCCTTGTTGCAATGCATTGGCAACACCGATTCAACCATATGGTCGGCAAGTACAATGATATTTACCGGGTGCAGATGCCAAACATTACACCGCATGTATGCAGACACACCTATTGTTCGAATATGGCAAAATCGGGAATGAATCCCAAGACACTGCAGTACCTCATGGGGCATTCGGATATATCGGTCACAATGAATGTGTACACGCATATCGGATTCGATGATGCAGAGGAAGAATTGAAGAGGATGGAAGAATTCAGGAAGGCACAGGCGGAGGTTGAGCAGAAGAAGGAAAAACCAATGTCACAGAAAATGTTCAAGGTAGTTTAATATGAAAGAAGGATGACGCTCTGGCTTAGACTGGGGCGTTTTTTCTATGGAAAAACCGCGAAGCTACTGATATAATATATTTTGGATTAATATTGCAAAAAGGGGCGATATTCTTGAATAGATTAACTGAAATCTATAAATGAGCAAGTTCGTGATTTTGCATAAAAGAAAGACACCTCGATTCCATGTGTTGTATAATGAAAGTGCCAAAACAAACATTTGCAACATTTACGAAAGAAGGTGTCTCTCGCAAATACTAT
>ENA-OQCK01000385-OQCK01000385.1-human-gut-metagenome-genome-assembly--contig:-NODE-385-length-25065-cov-18.289598_pt1 | contig 25065 bp, 26 predicted proteins | sample MGYA00242498_ERZ504578 | MGnify/ENA primary metagenome ERZ504578 (study PRJEB26092, sample SAMD00036229) | human gut metagenome | host: Homo sapiens | study: EMG produced TPA metagenomics assembly of...
ATAAATAGTATATGATAGTCATAGATCAAGGAGGAGAATGGTTATGGCAAAAGGTACAAAATATTCCCAACAGTTTAAAGAGGATGCAGTACAGTATCGCTTGGATCATCCGGAGCTGCCACTTCGCAAGGCTGCGGAGAATCTTGGAGTCAGCGAATCTGCACTGAAAAACTGGATGAAAGCAGCAAAGGAACATAAAGGAGAGGTTCCTACCCGTGGTTCTGGAAATTATGCAAGTGAGGAAGCGAAAGAGATTGCAAGATTGCAGCGTGAATTACGAGATACGAAGGATGCTCTTGAAGTGTTAAAAAAAGCAATCGGTATTCTGGGAAACTGACAAAAGCTCTTTACACGGCTACTTCTGAGTACGTGAAAGAAATCAAATTCCTGCCCGTGAAACGTCAGGTTTCTGTCAGCGGAATACTGAAAAAATTAGGCGTTTCACGTTCGGGTTACAATGCATGGAAGAAACGGGTTCCTTCGGACACGTCTGTTCGCCGTGCAGAATCTTAGAACCTTGCATCAAGCGTTCTTCTTACAAAGTGGCTTCCGAGTTTTTAGAAAAACCTTCCTACGAACTCCATGATGTCTACCGTGCATTGGATGTTCTTGGTGCTGAATCTGATCTTATCCAGATAGAAGTTTACAAAAATTCCCACTTTCTCGGAGAAAGAAATGATAAGATTTTTTATTATGACTGTTCGAATTATTACTTTGAAACTGAACAGGAAGATGGCAGTAAGAAATATGACAAAAACAAAGAACATAGACCAAATCCGCTCATCCAAATGGGATTGTTTATGAATGGGGATGGAATTCCACTTGCGTTTTCTCTATTTCCAGGAAATGCGAATGAGCAGACTTCCCTCAAACCATTAGAAAAGAAAGACCTTGGAGATTTCAGATACCAGAACTGGCTGCAAATGCCTGTGAACTCTGGAACGGTTATGACATGATTCCAGACATCCACAAACTTGAAGACCGCCTGGAACCAATTCCATCCAATGTCGAATTTTACGAGAAGCTTCTTGTAATCTATGACGAATGGACAAATGCACTTGCCGGACTTGGAGACAAGTTACATGATCTTAACCAATAAATAGTAAAAAGCAGCCAAATCGGCTGCTTTTTACTATTTATCAACTACGCCATCTCCGGCTCGCCGTACTCTTCTCCGAAAGTCTCGACTGTCACTTTTTTCATTACCTGAGGCTCCAGTGGCTTGTCACTGTAGTCTGTAGCTGTGTCTGCAATTTTATTCACAACATCCATTCCCTCTGTAATCTTTCCGAATGCAGCGTATGCTCCATCCAGATGCGGGGATTTCTTATGCATGATAAAGAACTGGCTTCCCGCAGAATCCGGATGCATTGCACGTGCCATAGACAGAACACCTTCATCATGTGCCAGATTGTTCGTCACGCCATTCTGAAGGAACTCTCCTTTGATTGTATATCCCGGACCACCCATACCTGTTCCGTCCGGACATCCTCCCTGGATCATAAATCCGCTGATCACACGGTGGAATGTCAGTCCGTCATAAAATCCTTTCTTTACAAGCGATACAAAATTTTTCACTGTGTTCGGTGCGATCTCCGGATATAACTCCGCTTTCATGATATCGCCGTTTTCCATTTCAAATGTAACAACTGGATTTGCCATATGTTTTCTCCTCTTTTCTATCAAACTGCGGCTTTGAAGAAGCCGTATATGAAGTTATTGTAGCGGATTTGCACGATTTCGTCAACGCATTGTGTTTTTCTGGAATTTTCTGAAAACTTGCTGAAAATCTCTTGATTTTTTCCTGTTATCGCAGTATTTTTAAATCGTAAGTAGTAAGTAATAAGTAAATATAAATTTTCTTATCCACGAGGAGGGTTTTCCTATGACGAACTTATCATTACAGGACCGTTTTTCACTCATTTCATTAAACGCTTTAAACAGCACACGTAATTCTACTGCAAAAAAAGCAGCAATTCGCTGTATCTCTGCTGCCGGTGTACTGGATCGATTTCTACAGGAAACAGAAGAGCTCACCGAAGACTCTGACGAATACCGCTCCAGATTGGATGCTTTATCTGTTTCTTTGAAGGAAGCAGCTCATTTATCTTCTTCTGCTGCAAAAGAGCTGGAACACACAGTATATACCCGTTTAAATAATCTGGGACTGATGACAGAAGCATCCTCCCTGGTCAGCTGTGATCTGGAGTTTTCTTCTGCCGGAAACAAGATTCTGGAATACCGCACGGATTCCGATGAATATTCACGGCAGACAGAGAGTCTTCGTGCAGACTGATGGAAGAAGGCAACGTATTCGATGAAACCGTATGTATGCTCTGGCTTTTACGTGAAAGCAGCTGCTTTTATGATCTGTTTTCCAGGGAGGAACAAAAATACCTCACTTCCAGAATTAACGAGTTATACCTGAACTCCCTTCTGGCAAAAACACTGCTTTCCGTTTCCATCCACAATGCGCTTGACAGTGCGGCACTTGGGCTCTTTTCGAAAAAGAAAGCGATTTTTTCCACCCAGCTCGGTACCGGGGTTCTATTTCAGGTTCCGTTTATGGAACGTTCCAGTGCCGTTTTCATTGAGTCTGAAGAATTATATTGTAATGCCGAAAAGCGTCTGGAAAGCGTCATTGCCAGATTGGAAGAAAACGGAAATGAAGTCCATGTGATCCGCGCAGGCACGGTACCTCTTCTTCAGATTGACAATCTTTATTATGAATGTATCCCGACACAGCACAAATATTACCGGGTTCCTGTTTTCGGTGTTCAGCTTAGAAGATATATTATGTAAAAGGAGTGTTCTTATGTCCAGACAACGTTCTATGGAGAAAATTCTGGCCTCGGAATATGTTTCGATCGGCGAGCTGGTGCGCATCACCGGCTGCCGCTACAGTACTTTAAAATTTTATACAGAAGAAGGAATGCTGCCATTTGAACAGGCAGAAGAAAATCTGACACGCCGCTTCCCCAGAGAGGCGGCGGTCGCAAGAATCGAACAGATTCGTTCTCTTCGGCAGGACGGACTTTCCATTCCTGCGATCAAAAAGCTTCTATAGTCACTTTGTACACCATTATCTGTTTTTTTTAGTTACTCGTAACATTGTCTGTTTTGGCCTCCAAAGGTATACTTAATTACAGAAAACAACGAAACACTGATTTTAAGGAGGCTATTTAAAATGGCAAGTTTATCATTAAAAGGAATTCAGAAAATTTATCCGAACGGATTTCACGCAGTAAAAGATTTCAATCTGGACATTGAAGACAAAGAGTTCATCATCTTTGTAGGACCTTCCGGATGTGGTAAATCTACAACACTTCGTATGATCGCAGGTCTGGAAGATATTTCCGGCGGTACACTGGAGATTGACGGAAAAGTTATGAACGATGTGGAACCAAAAGACAGAGATATCGCGATGGTATTCCAGAACTACGCTCTGTATCCACATATGACAGTATACGATAACATGGCATTCGGACTGAAGCTTCGTAAAGTTCCGAAAGATGAGATTGATAGAAAAGTAAAAGAAGCAGCAAGAATCCTTGACCTGGAAAAACTGCTTGACCGTAAACCAAAAGCTCTTTCCGGTGGACAGAGACAGCGTGTTGCTATGGGACGTGCGATCGTTCGTAATCCAAAAGTATTCCTTATGGACGAACCTCTTTCCAACCTGGATGCAAAACTGAGAGTTCAGATGCGTATCGAGATTTCCAAACTGCATGAAAATCTGGGCGCTACAATCATCTACGTAACACATGACCAGACAGAGGCTATGACTCTTGGTACAAGAATCGTTGTTATGAAAGACGGAGTTGTTCAGCAGGTAGATACACCTCAGAACCTGTACAACACACCTTGCAACCTGTTCGTAGCAGGATTCATCGGATCTCCTCAGATGAACTTCATGGATGCTGTTGTTGACATCAAAGGAAATGATGTAACATTAACTGTCGGAAAACATACACTGAAAGTTCCTGCATCTAAAAAACAGGCACTGATCGACGGTGGATACAACGGAAGAACTGTTGTTCTTGGTATTCGTCCGGAAGATGTACATGATTCACAGGCATTCATCAGCAATTCACCTGACAGCGTGATCGAATCTACAATCAAAGTTTATGAGCTGCTTGGAGCAGAAGTATATCTGTACTTTGACTTAGAAGGTACACAGATGACAGCCCGCGTAAATCCTCGTACAACATTAAGAAACGGAGATCACGCAGTATTTGCTCTGGATATGGAAAAGATCCACATCTTCGACAAAGAAACAGAGTTGACGATTACAAACTAATGTTTTAAAATAGTTATAACTAAAAATGACAGGGGGCTGTACGATTGTGCAGCTCCTTCTCTGTCTACCGGGAGAAACACTATGAATCATACAGCAGAATTAGAGAAAGCATTGACAGACCTCAGACATATTACCGGAATTTCTATGGAGATTCACGCAGAAACAGAAGAAGAAGTGACAAAAGCGCTGGAGCAGTTAAAGCTCCTTTCCTCCGCATACAAAGAAAAGTATAACAAGATTCATTTTCTTCAGAGCCTGATGACAGACAGCATCCCTACATATAATGTATATGACCGGGCTGCCCGTCTTCACATTGCTCCGGAAGAGCCGCGTATCCTTTATCTTCTGGAGACTTCTCACAGCCTGGACGAAGATATTTCCGAGATTTTAAAGAATCTCTTTCCATCCCAGTCAGGAGCATTTCGAATTCCGCTGACAGAAGCTTCCTGTGCCATTCTCTGTCCTGTCAGATCTCTGGCAGATTCTTCACAGGAAACTGTACATCTTACTGCCCGCATGATCGTGGATACCGTAAACGCGGAAGCTCTGGCACGTGTCCGTGTTTCGTACAGCAAGACTCTGCATAATCTGCTGGATCTCTCCACTGCTTTTCGTGAGACAAGTCTTGCACTGAAAGTCGGTAAGCTGTTCTATTCCGAACAGACGGTATTTCCATATAACCGACTTGGAATCGGACGTCTGATCTACCGTCTTCCAACTTCGTTGTGTGAGAATTTTCTTCATGAAATTTTCGGAGAGGAGATTCCACAGGCACTGGATGAAGAAACCACTGCAACCGTTAATAAGTTTCTACAGAATAACTTAAATATCGCAGAGACCTCCCGGCAGCTGCATATGCACCGCAATACTTTAATCTATCGTCTGGAGCAGATTGAAAAGCGGACCGGTCTGGATCTTCGCCAGTTTGAAGATGCCATGACATTTAAGATCGCCTCTATGGTAATGAATTATTTATATACTGAAAGGAATATACCACATGAATGACGCACTTTATGAACAATTAGTTACTCGTAAATCCCGACCTATGGACCTCGTGATCCGTATTTTGTGCATTGCCGCTCTCGTAGTCGTGCTTTGCGGAGGTATGCTTTTTATCGGTTCTCTGGCAGTTCTCGTTACGATTCTTCTCGGAGTTCTGATTTACTACTTTGTATTTCCGAAACTCGATGTAGAATATGAGTATACACTTTTGAACCACGATCTGGAAATTGACGCTATTTACAGTAAATCAAAACGCAAAAAACTCATGACTCTGGATATCCAGCAGGCTGAGATCATTGCGCCAAAAAATTCTCACCGTCTTGATTCTGTACACGCAGACAAGACAAAAGATTTTTCCGCAGGTACAGGCGAAGGTACTTATGCCATTGTAATCCCGGCTGAACAGACGATGAGCTGTATCCTGATCGATCCGGATGAAAAGATGCTGGATCATATGCAGCAATGGATGGGCATGAAGATGTTCCGTGACTAAGAAAAATTGCTGTAAAATGACTGAAAAAGTCTTTTACAGCAATTTTTTTATTGATATTGCTTTGCCAGTATCTGCAAAGCTTTTTGCGTTTCTGAGATTGTCTCGCGCACTTCTATTTCAGAATCTAATAATTTATATAACCATTTACACACTACTTCATCAATTTCCCACTGTGGAATCACCTTATTGTTCAACAGCTTTGGCGGAATAACTGGTTTCGTATATTGATAAATAGAGTAATATAACGGCAGCCATGGATACAAATCTGATAATTCATCATTTACATAAGTATTTGTCAGAACTGTCAGCCCTCCCAGCAACGTAGTATAATTCGCTGTTTGTTCTTCGCACGTCCATTTTAAAAACTGAAATGCTTCTTCTTTGTTTGAAGAATGCTGATTGATCCCAAGGCTCCACCCTCCCAATAAAGGGGTTCGCCCGGGAATTAAATGATACCCGATAGAACCTATCATACTATTTTTTCTCAAATCCGGAATATTTCTCAAGAATGACGGATAGGAAATTAACATTGCTATTTTTCCGTCTATAAAATCCTGCGCTGCGCTCATATCTGTTGCAATTCTATAGTCTGGTTTTGCAAATTTTATTGCTCGCAGGAAATTAATATATGCACGCAGTGTCTGGTCTGATTCAAACACTACATTTCCTTCCTGATCAAAAATGTGTCCGCCAAATGCTTTCAATCTCATGTAAACTTCTGGTGTTAAGCATTCGTTATAAGCCGTTGGAATTGAAGTTCCATATTCGATAATATTTGTTTTATCGGAAAAAAATTCAGAAATTGTATTAAATTCTTTCAATGTAACCGGTGGTCGCAGTGAAATATTGTTTTGCTTTTCGTACTCTTTTTTGACCGCAACATCTTCAAACAAATCTTTTCGATAAAAAAGTACCTGTGGTGCATACATAAACGGAATTCCAAAATATCGACCATTGAACATACTATAATACTTCAGAGCTCCCGGGAAAAAGAGTTCTAAATCCATCTCTTTCATTTTGTCAGAAATGTCTTCCAAAATTCCTTCTGCGGCCAGGAAGGAAAGCCAGGGCATATCATACATAAACACATCATAAGACTTTTCCTGATTTTCTGAATACGTCGTTAAGATCGTATTGTACAGTTCATTATGAGGCATTGTAATAATTTCCATTTTTATTCCTGTTCTTTTCTCAAAATTAAGAATCAATCCGGAAATAGATTCGACTTGTGGGGTATCCAACATTAAAACCCGTAATTTTTTCTGTTCTGATTCCGGTTTTTTCTTTACCGACAGATACCTCTTCTCATGCTCCCAGTCTGAACTGCATCCCGCCAATATAATTTTCTCCGATTCTTTTGTCAATGGTGATTCCAGTTGTTCTAATAATAATTTCGAAGCTGTCTTTCCCAAATTCATAGCCGGACGCACCAGAGAATTAGTTGCAAAAGAATGCGTATGGAGATTCCAGTGCTGTTCTCCCAACGTAAATATCGGAATATCGACCGTTGTATATCCGATCAAACGAATCCCTTCAATAATCCCCAATGCCAGCGATTCTGATGTTGTAACAATTGCATCCGGTTTCTTCCTCTTTAACAACTGTAATGTCTTGCGGAAAGCATCTTCTTTCCCCATGTTGGTTTGAATAAAATAGTCAGAAACGTTCTGTTTTCCATTGTTTTCAAATGCATCCCGCATTCCTTTCATGCATTCCAGTTCACAGTAAAATTTCTCTGGCCCTGACAGCAAAAATATGTTTTCCATCTTTCTTTTCAGCAATTCATCCACCATATTTCGAATCAGGACTCGATTATTACAAGACACAAAATTGGTTTCCAATCCATATATTTTTCTGTCGATCAACACCAAAGGAATTTTTTTCGAGGTAAAATTATCGTAATAAAATTTCCAATTTTCCGGCTGACATGAAACTAAAATCAACCCGCATATTTGTTTCCGTTTCAAATTTTGAGCAATGGTAACTTCCAGTTCGGGAATATTATTGGAAAACACCAAATTAATAAAATAGTTCGTATTTTGAAAATACGTCTTAATTCCTTGAAAAAGCTGCACATAATAAGAATCATTTAAACTCGGTAAGATCACACCAATATCCATATATTGTGCAGTCTTCAAAATCTTTGCATTCAGATTGAGAGAATAGCCCAATTCATCCACTGCATTTTGAATTCTTGCCCCAAGTTCTTTGCTTACAGGTTTTGTCCGATTTAAATAATTAGAAACTGTAGCAATCGAAACATCTGCCTTTTTTGCGACATCTTTTATTGTTACCATGAAATAACTTCCCTTTCATTTTTTTTTAGAATATCACAAATCTTTCCATCTTGTAAATATAGTTAAACGTTTTAATAAAATGCTTTTTAATTTCACCCTCTTTTGTTGACTCTGCTGAGCAAAACTCTTACAATGAGGGCATAATCAAGAGTGCACTTTTTATTCCAAATCAAAAGGAGGTACATTCCATGAAAAAAAAGGTAATTACAGCAATATTACTTAGTTGTGTATCCATCTCATGTCTATTTGGATGTGGTGAACAAAATACGCAGGCAGATAATACAACTGATAAAGACAAAGGCAAATATCATTTTGAGATTATCGTGCAAAGCTATCAATCTTCTTATTGGCAGGCTGCTGCGCTTGGAATTCAGGAGCTGCCGCTGATCTCAATGTAGATGTAAATTGTACGGGACCTAACACTGAGTCAGACATTGCCGATCAGGTAAATATGATCAACAGCGCGATCAACAGCTCACCTGATGGGATTGGAATCGCTGCCTGCGATCAAAATTCTGTCTTAGACTCTTTGCAGAAAGCTTACAATAAAAAAATCCCTGTTGTGTGTTTTGACTCTGGTGTACCAGATGCCCCGGAAGGATCTGTCTACTCCACAATAGCAAGTGACAACTATAAGGCAGGGGAATTAGCTGCTGAAAATTTGTACGATGCTTTAAAAGATACCTTAGCTGCTGCTTCTTCACCGGTTAGAATTGGGGAAATCAACCAGGAAGCAACTTCTGAATCCATTATTTCCAGAGGAATGGGATTTATCGATAAATTTAGCGAACTGGCGAAAAATGACGGGAAAAAAGTAGCCGTAACAGGACATGAATATTATACCGACCACTGTAAGGATCCTGGAAATATCTCAGATGCGGACATCGTAATTGAAGTTGCTGTCCCTGCACAGACAACCGTAGAATTATGTGCAACAGAAGCTTCAAAAATTTTAAATAAAGAAGACACAGTTGCTATTTATGCTCTAATCAGGTCGCCGCAGAAGGAATTTTAACAGCCAATGTCAATTTAAATGTTTTAGGATCCGATCCAACTCAAAATGTCCTGGCGGTTGGATTTGACGCTGGAGCAACGATCAAAACTGCTGTGCGTGACGGAATTATGCTAGGTGCTGTAACACAGGCTCCTATGGAAATGGGCCGGGTTACCGTGGAAACATTAACAAAAATCGCAGACAATGAAACTGTCTCCGACATTGCAACCCCTTGCTATTGGTACCATGCTCAAAATATGGACGAGGATAAAATCGCCCCGAACTTATACGACTAACTATGAGGTGAACTTTATGAATTATGGAAGTAAAATCTGGATATTTCCAGATGCGGAATGTCCGCCTGAAGGCGTAAACAGTATACCAGGACATGAATCTATTATAATAACGAATACATGTGACTGTGATGCACATATTACGCTTACCTTGTTTTTCACAGACAAAGATCCTGTTCAACTGTCTGAGGTCACAGTAAATGCCAGACGTGTACGATGCCTTCGGACAAATAGTGAACAGGACTTTGGGAACTATACTGTGCCTATCAGCGAACAATATGCCATTATGCTGGAAAGTGATTGTCCTGTCATCGCACAATACGGCAGAGCTGATCCGAGAACTGTAGCTTTTTATACAACACCCGGGTACAACACAAATTAGCCTGACATCAACCATATCAAATGATAGAAAAGGAGAAAACAATGAGTACAAACAAAAGAATTTTTATACCTGATCATGAATACCAGGAAAGAATCCAAAATGCTGCAAAGCTGATTGAAAAAGAACATCTTGATGTTCTGATTGTCAATTCGAATGAAGCTGATTACGCAAATGCAAGATATTTTTCTGGCTTCTGGCCACTTTTTGAACGTGCCGGGGTTGCCATCTCTGCATCCGGAGATGCTGCCCTTATGGTAGGGCCTGAAAGCCGCTATTTTGCCGCTGACCGTTCTAAGATTGAAAAGATTTTTATTTTAAAGGAATATAGAGAGAGTGCAGACCCAGCCTATCCGGAATTAACTCCAGATACCTTCCAGGATGTATTTCATGCAATTGGAGTGACACAAAAAAATATCCGGATTGGCGTAGCCAGCTATTTGGATACATCCGTTGTGATTATGGATGGAATCAGAGCTGCTTTTCCAGATGCTGAAATCGTACGCGCAGATCATATCATGACTGCTTTGCGATCTGTAAAATCAAAAAATGAGATCAATTGTTTAAGAGAAGGATATCGCATTGCTGAATTGGCAATGCAGCAGGTTATTCAGGAAATACAACCAGGAATGACCGAATTGCAAATGGTCGGAGTCGCTCAGCGCGTAATTTATGAAAATGGTGCAGAATATGAAGGACTCCCTATGTACGTTTTCTCCGAGTCCTCTACCAGACATGCTATTTCACGGTCTTCGTACCGGGAATTCCAGAAGAATGATATCGTACAATTAAATTTATCCGCAAGGATTGATGGGTACTCTGCCGCTGTCGGTTATCCAATCGTATTGGGAAAATTGGAAGGAAGACGCAGAGAAGTGGTTCTTTTCGGATTAGAGGCTCATCGGTGGACTCAAAAACAAATTAAAGCTGGAATCCCGGCATCTCAGATCGCCAAAAACTTTTATAACTATTATGTAGACAATGGATTTAAAGATAATTTTGTTTATGGACCTTTACATGGCACGGGAATGATCGAAGTAGAAGCTCCTTGGGTAGAGACTGATTCCAACTACAATTTACTGGAAAACATGACATTCCAAATCGATACCTTCATTTCAACAGATACCTTTGGTGTTCGCTGGGAAAAAGGCATTGCCGTAACAGAAAACGGCTGTGATGTTCTGTCCCAGGAAATCGGAACTTTATATGAATTAGATTTCTAATTTACATTTTACATCATTTTCCTAAGATATAGAGAGGGCAGTTTCCGCCTGCCCTCTCGATTCATTTCCAGTGTTGTTCTGGCGTCTTTATCGAAAGTCAGGAAGGTATCGGAACACGTGTGTTTATTCGTTTCCCGCAAATTATAGATTAAATTTTCGTTTTTAAGCCCCCTGACAGCAACCAAAATGCTGTCAGGGAATTTTATTATGAATTTTTAATGATGCCTCCTTTTCGGCTTCCTCTATGATTTCCAGTACTTTTCTACCTCCTTCGCTGCATCTGATAGAGAAAACTGAAATTTTTCCTGAATTTTTACACATACAATTTCTTTCTCCATTCCCATTTCCCGAAGCAACTCTACCACGACCTGTATGCCTTCTTGCCGGCCCTCCTGTCGCCCCTCTTGTAGGCCCTCCTGCCGGCCCTCTTGCAGCCCCTCCTGTCGCCCCTCCTGTCGGCCTATTTTTAGGCCTTCTTTTCGTCCTTCTCTAAGCCCAGTTTCTTTGTAAACAGTAGAAAAATACTGGTGATCTCGAATCGCACGCTCTCTTGCTTCATATTCTAGACGCTTTTCTTCATCTGCACTGATCCGGTTCAGATCCTCATACGCCTTCTTAATATATTCGCTTTTTTCCGCTGCCATTTCAAATTCCTCCTTGCTCTCTGCATTGATAAACTGAAGCCATTTCAGCAGCTCTGTCTCCGGATACTCATGTTTTGCCAGCTTGGGAAGTTCCAGCGTATGGATTTCATACTTATCACTATACATCTTTCTTCCCTGATCCGACCAGAAATGAAAGCGGGAATAGTATTCTTCATCATCAAACAATGTAAAATTTAAAATCCCGACATGAATACATTTTTCTAATTTTTGATAGTCTTCTCCCGGTTTTAGCTGATCCACAAACATCTTTCCCAGATAGAACAAGGTACGTTCTACCCAGTATTCACTGGATGTCACCTGGATTTCAATATCGATCTGCTCCTTATTATTTAGCAATACCCGTACATCCAGAATCCCCAGTTTATCATCTTTGTCTTTCTGACGCAGGTGGGACGGCAAAATCCTGCTCTCAACGATTTCTTCCAGATTGATCCCAAGTACTGCTGCCAGAAATGCATTGCGCACCTCTTCATCTTGCATCAGTCTTTAAAACAGAAATCTACCTTTGGCTTCATTAAAAATTGTGTTGTTTTTTCTTTCTTCATACACACTCCTCCTTTGTTCTGATGGAAACCAGAATATTTCGGCGAGTATGTATCTATATCGTTGATTTTATTATATCTTTTGACGCGATGTTTCACAATCGCAAATACAGACAAACTCCCTCTATTCTTTTATCCATCTCTTTACTCTTTATCTGGGAATAACTTTTGAATGGCAATTCTTTGCCATATTTGAAAATTGAAAGGGACTCCTTTCAAGATTGGTTTTATTATACTTGAATTTTGATCAGGATACAATTAAATTTCCATAAATATCCTGTAAAAAGTTACTGTAAACAATAACTCTGCAAGCCACAGTAACAGAGCAGTTCCACATGGAACTGCCCTACACCACCGGAAACCAGAGTCTGATTTCCATTCCTTTTCCGTAGACTGACACTGCTTCTACTTCTATCTTTAATTCCTGTCCGATCTGCCGTACCAGATACAATCCCATCCCTGTCGATTTTTTCTGGCTGTTCTCTCCTGTAAATCCTTTTTCAAAAAGATAGCGGAGTTCATATGGTTTTACGCCACACCCATTGTCGCAGACAGAAAGGCTGACTCTGTTGTTCTCATTTCCGGAACTGATTTTCAGCTTCGGACACTTTTCGGCTTCATATCCTGTGTATTTGATGGAATTCGCGATCAGCTGACTGAGCATAAAACACAGACTTTTCCGGTCTGACAGTACGGTTTTCTCTTTCAGATCCAACTGCACCAGGATCTGCTTTTCTTCCAGATACAGACGGTATTCATCCAGCACCTCCCGGCAGCATTCTTCCAGACTTATCTCTTCAAACAAATACTCTTTATTCACTGCTTTAACCCTGGCATAATATAACATCTGCTCTACATAGGACTGCATCTGCAGTCTGACATGCTCCATTTTTTTGTATACTGTCGGTGACATCTCCTCACTTCTGTTCTCAAGCAAAAGTGTAAAAAGAGATAATGGAATTTTCACTTCATGTGTCCATAATTCTACATACCGTTCATATTCTTCTTCCTGTATCCTCCTGCATCAGCTGCCTGTATGCTTTTCGAAGATATACCCCGATCTCCCGCAGGATTTCCTGTTCTTCATTTCCTGCTCCCCCGATCGCAAGTCTCTCATTTTCTTCACTCGGATCCGCCAGAAATGTAAGAAACCGCTCTTTCTTTTTCTGCTCTTTCCTTACGTTCCAGATTACTGCATACAAGAAAATAATTACAAAACAACTGGTTTCCAGTCCTGCCAGAACTTTGAACTGCTCTATCCCCGACAGCCACAGAAAGAATAGCGATACCAGTTCTGTACACATAAGGATCACAAACCATATTTTTTCTTCTTTGATCTCGCTCCAGATTCGTCTGATATATTCCATATTACTGCTCTCTCTTCCACCGATATCCTCTGCCACGGATTGTTTCTATCCGATTCTCCAGACCAAGCGCTTTTAATGTCTTTTTCAGCCTTGTCACATTGACTTGAAGCGCATTTTCATCAATGTATTCGGTTGTTCCCCACAATACCTTTGAAATGCATTCTTTTTTCACCTCTGTTCCTGCATATTCCAAAAGAATTTTTAAGATCTTCCCCTGATTTTCCGGAATATGACAGGCATCTTTCCCCTGACAGACCGTATAGGTTCTGGTATCAAAAAGAAAATCGTCTCCATCCAGTAAATGTGCATTCCCCATTGCCCGTTTCAGCAGATTTTCTGTCCTTGCCAGCAGACGGTCTTTATGACACGGCTTCGTCAGATATTCGTCAGCTCCCAGCTCCAGTGCTTTCAACTCATCCTGCATTTTATCCCTGGAGGTCAGCACAAGAATAGGAAGGCTGCCTTTCTTTCGTATTTCTTTACAAAGTGCAAATCCACTGATTCCCGGAAGTCCCAGATCCAGCACTAACAAATCCGGATGCTCTGCCTCACAGACAGCACCGGTTTCTGGAAAATCCGTTACACAGCATACCTCATAGCCTGCCTTATGATAAATATTTTCCAGTTCTTCCCGAAGGAATTCATCGTCTTCTACGATCATGATTTTTTGCATGCCTGTCTTCTACTCCTGCCGTTTTCTCTGAATAAATTTCAAAATCCTGCGATTGCTTGTCTTTATAACCCCTATTATATAAGCTGTTTCTATCAGACACAAGAAAAGAAACACACTTCCTGCCATCTGCCAGAAAACTTTTACTTCCTGCACCTGTCCAATCAGCCGGAACAATGTCCAGACCCCAAACACACTACTGAAAAATGCAACGCTCAATACCAGTCCATAGTGCCACCAGATCTGAACTTTCGCACAATGACAGAGCTCTTTGTAGTTACTTCCCAGTGTAAGCAGAACGCTGTAGCGTGCCCCGGTCTTCTCCTGCTGAATTAAAAACTGAACTCCAATGAGTGTATTTGCGATAATCAAAAAAATCACAGCCAGATAGATCGTCGTATATCCCAATGCCACCTGATAAAACATATGCCGTCCGGCTGTTCCCAGATAACTTTCATAATGCAGATCGGTTGTTTTTAGACGGTCATTGACAGACATCACTGCTTTGAGCAATCCTTCCTCCTTTACCAGAACCGGACCAAGAATCCCGTTCCAGTAAGAATAGCTTCCGTCTGCTACAAAGACATCAAAAACCTCGTCCGGTACAATAAAACCATACATGATCGTCAACATCCGGTCTGCCACCAGATTGTCATTGCATACTCTTGGAATGATTTCATAATCGGTCTCTTCTATCTGCACAAAAACTTTCTCTTTCAGAAGTTTCTCTACGCTCTTTGCAGTCTCATCCGACAAATATGTGGGGTGCCCGTAAATTGCCATCTGATGTTCCTTTAAGTTCAAAGGTTCCATTCCTTTTGAACGTAAAATCTCATTGTACCTGATTCTGCTATCAAAAATGGGGATTCTTCCCAAGAATATGGATTCAATCTGTTTTTCAGACGCTCATGTAATTCCTCACAGTCATATGCATATACTTTTCGCTCCTCCATACCTTCCGTAAAATCCAGATCTGTCCAAAGTAATCCATTTCGTACTTCAAACAGATTGGAAAAATATTGGTCTACTTTCTGAGATGACAGCACTTCTTCTAACGTTTCTTTTTTCTCGTCAAATGTAAAATCAATCCCTGCCGTATCCTGTTGTCCCAGTTGCCCACTCATCCCGACTCCATAGGAACAACATATGATCGCAAACAGAATCAGAAGGGAAGAAATTGCCAACGAAGATGATTTTAAAAATACCGCTTCCTGCAGCTGACGGCATGTAAATGTCCAGAGCTTTTTCCCTGGAAGTTTTCTGCATATCCTATCAAATAGATATGCCAGGCCCTGAAAGAAAAAGAATGTACCGAGTACTCCACAAAAACATAAAATTGCAGTCATACGAAACATTCGTTTTATCCCAAGTTCCGAACTCAGTATCCCGCATCCGATCCCATAGCTACTGCCAGAAGAATGATTCCCATCATCAGCTTCACACACGTTTTTATGGGCGAAAATGCACGCTGTTTTTCCTTCTGTTCACGGGATAACAATTCATAAACCTCTTTTTTCCAAAGCTTGATGCAAAGCACAAACCGGGCAAGCATTTTAATTCCGCAAATCCCAATAACTGTCCACAATGCAGCCGAACCGGAAAATGTAAACTGATGACGCAGAATTCCAAATCCTGCAAGCTTCGCCGTAATCAGGCTTGTAAGTTCCGAGATCAGCAGCGCCCCCGGGATCCCGATCACAAGCGCATACACAATATTTCGCAGATCTTCCAGAAAAAGCATCTGAAACAGACTTCTTTTCTTCATACCAAGCATCACATAGGTTCCAAACTCATGACTTCGCCGTTCCATCTGATACTTATCCGTAAAATATACCAGGAAATAAAGCAGGCACAGAGATACCACATATAAAATCGGAATCAGCATCAGCAGCTTGTTTACAGCATCTCTCTCCATCTCTTTCAGAAAGATCATCACATCCTGATGATCCAGCGCAAGGATAATATAAAATGCCGTCACCGTGAGAATCATCGTAACAAAATACAGCGTGTTTTCCTGCCGGTTTCGTTTACTGTTTCGTCTGATCAGTCAGAGAACATAATTGCTTCCTCCTCCAACTGCGCCATCACGGACAAAATGCGCTCATAAAATTCCCGGTTTGTCTCCTCCCCGACTCGCTTCCGTAATTCATGAAATACTTTTCCATCCTGAATAAACAAAATTCTGGAACAAAAACTCGCAGCCTGTGCGTCATGTGTCACCATCAGAACCGCAGCCTCATCCTCTCGATTCACTCCGGAGAGTTGCTCCATCAGACTTCGTGCACTTCGGCTGTCAAGCGCACCGGTCGCTCATCTGCCAGTACGATCTGCGGATGCAAAAGAAGCGCTCTTAATGCGGCTACCCTCTGCTTCTGTCCTCCGGACATCTGATTCGGAAACTTTTCCAGCACCTCCTCGATCTCAAAATATTCCGCCAGCTTCTGCATCCTTTTTCTGCTTTCCTTTTCCGGCATTTTGTGAATCTGTGCCGGCAAAAGAATATTTTCTCCACCCGTCAGATTATCCAGCAATTCAAACTGCTGAAACAGATACCCGATCTGTCTTCCCCGATACGCTGCCAGCTGAGCATCCGTATACATTCCGATATCCTGTCCTTTCAGAAGAATCCTCCCCTTTGTAGGTCTTAAAACCGAAGCAATACAATTTAACAGCGTCGTTTTTCCCGAACCGCTGCTTCCCATAATTCCGAGGAATTCTCCCTGATATACTTGAAACGAGATTCCTCTGAGTGCCTCTGCTGCATTCTCCTTTTCCCCATATGTTTTGTACAACGATTCTATTTCCAAAATAGTACGGCTCATAATATCCCTCCCTTTCGTGATAAGAATATTATAAGCCGTATCGTGGATGAAAAACACTTACACTTTCTGTAAGAAAACTCCATCCGCTTTATGGTCTGCCATTCACAGTAAATTTTTATGAAAGCTCCAGTTTTCCGGTATATAACTGGTAATACGTTCCTTTCATTTTGATCAGATCCGCATGATCTCCACGCTCGATGATCTTTCCGTGTTCCAGAACAATAATCGCATCACTGTTGCGAATCGTAGAAAGTCTGTGCGCGATAACAAATACTGTACGTCCTTTCATCAGGTTATCCATACCCTTCTGCACAATACTCTCCGTACGGGTATCAATGCTGGAAGTTGCTTCATCCAGAATCAGTACCGGCGGATTTGCAACTGCTGCTCTCGCAATGGAAAGAAGCTGTCTCTGTCCCTGTGAAAGCTCTTCTCCATCACCGCTTAACATAGTGTCGTATCCCTTCGGAAGCATTTTGATAAACTGATCTGCATGAGCCAGTTTTGCAGCCTCGTATACTTCCTCATCAGTAGCATCCAGTTTTCCATAACGGATATTATCCATAATGGTTCCTGTAAACAAATGGGTATCCTGCAGTACAATTCCGAGGGAACGTCTCAGATCATCCTTTTTAATCTTTGTAATATTGATTCCGTCATACCGGATCTTTCCTTCCTGAATATCGTAAAAGCGATTGATCAGGTTCGTGATGGTTGTTTTTCCTGCTCCGGTAGAACCGACAAATGCCAGCTTCTGTCCCGGTTTTGCAAACAGACTGATATCTTTTAAGATCACTTTATCTTCGTTGTATCCAAATGTCACATCTTCAAAACGCACATCTCCGGTCAGTTCTGTATAAGACACACTTCCGTCAGCCGAATGTGGATGCTTCCAGGCCCACATTCCTGTTCTTTCTTTGCATTCGATAATATTGCCGTTCTCGTCTTTTTTCGCATTGACCAGTGTTACGTATCCCTCGTCTTTTTCCGATTCTTCATCGATCAGAGCAAAAATACGCTCTGCTCCGGCAAGTGCCATAACAATGGAGTTAAACTGCTGCGCCACCTGCATAAACGGCTGTGTAAAGCTCTTTGTAAACTGCAGATAAGATGCCATAACTCCCAGAGTGATCCCTCCGCTTCCCATAATAGAAAGGAATCCTCCAAGTACAGAGACCAGTACAAACTGCAGGTTTCCGATGTTTCCGATTACCGGTCCCATCATATTTGCAAAGGTATTTGCCTGTGCAGCACTTTCAAAGAGCGCCTCGTTGAGTTTGTCAAATTCTTCTTCTGACTTTCTTTCGTGGTTGAACACTTTTACTACGCGCTGTCCGTTCATTCTCTCTTCCACAAATCCAGTCACATCTGCCAGAGATTTCTGCTGACGAACAAAATATTTTCCACTGTTTCCACCGATCTTTTTTGTTACGAAGATCATAAGACCAATGATCAGAACTGCTAAAATTGTAAGCAGCGGACTTAAGATCAGCATTGAAATAAAGGTTACGATAATCGTAAAAAAGGACATCAGTGCCTGTGGGATCGACTGACTGATCATCTGTCTGAGCGTATCTGTATCATTCGTGTAAAGACTCATGATAGAACCATTCGTATTCTGGTCAAAATAACGGATTGGAAGAGTCTGCATATGTTCAAACATATCATCCCTTACTTTTTTAAGAACACCCTGACCAATGTAGACCATCAGTCGTGTATAAGTAAATGTAGCAATGACTCCCATCAGGAAAATGCTTCCAAGCACCGCAAGTGCCCGATATAGTTCTGCAAAATTCGGATCTTTCTGTCCGATCAGAGGACTGATAAAATCATCGATTAAAAACTTGAGGGACAATGATACCGAAATTGATGCGATCGAACTTAACAAAATACAGATAAATACGATCACAAACCGAACCTTGTACGTTCCGGTCACATATTTTAAAAGCCGCTTTGCGGTCTGTAAATTTTCTTTTGAAACCTTTGGTTTTCTATTCATCGTCCTCACCTCCCTTTACCTGAGATTCATATACTTCTCTGTAGATTTCATTTGTCGCAAGCAATTCTTCGGATGTGCCGACTCCCATGATCTTTCCTTCATCCAGTACAATGATCTGGTCTGCATTTTCTATAGAAGAAACTCGCTGCGCAATGATGATCTTTGTAGTATCCGGAATTTCTTCCCGGAATGCTTTTCGAATCAGCGCATCTGTCTTTGTATCTACCGCACTTGTGGAGTCATCCAGAATCAGAATCTTCGGTTTTTTCAGAAGTGCCCGTGCAATACACAGACGCTGCTTCTGTCCGCCGGAAACATTGTTTCCGCCCTGCACGATCATCGTATGATAACCTGCCGGAAATTCTTTTACGAATCCATCTGCCTGTGCAAGTTTGCAGACTCTCTGAACCTCTTCCTCGCTGGCATGTTCATTTCCCCAGCGGATATTATCGTAAATCGTTCCTGTAAAGAGAACGTTTTTCTGCAATACCATAGATACCTGATCGCGCAGTGCCTCCAGATTATACTCTCTGACATCCAGTCCGCCGACTTTTACAGTTCCTTTTGTCACGTCATAAAGTCTCGGGATCAGCTGTACCAATGTTGATTTCGCACTTCCGGTTCCTCCGATGATCCCGATCGTCTGTCCGGATTTAATATGAAGATTGACATCTTTTAACGAAAGATTTCCGCCTTCTCCCGCATAACTGAAATCTACATGCTCAAACCGGATCTCTCCGTCTGCCACTTCTGTAACCGCATTCTTTTTGTCCTGCATCTCCGGAACTTCCGTCAGAACTTCCGTAATACGGTCTGTAGACGCTTCTGCGATCATGATCATAACAAATACAAATGTAACCATCATCAGAGCCATCATGATCTGGAACGCATACACGATCACACTGGTCATTTCTCCGATTTCCATCGCACCGAATACAATTTCTCTTCCTCCGATCGCTACCATCAGAAGCATCGCCGTATAGATCGTAAACTGCATAACCGGTGAGTTCCATGCCACGATCTTTTCTGCTTTTGTAAATAATGTATAGACATATTTTGAAATTCCATGGAATTTTTCAATTTCATGATCTTCCCGTACAAAGGCTTTTACCACGCGGGATGCATTGACATTTTCCTGTACGGAATTATTCAGAATATCATACTCATCAAATACTTTGATAAAATGTGGATGCGCTTTCTTTGCAATAAAGATCAGTGTTCCTCCAAGCAGCGGTATGATGATCAGGAACAGCAAAGCAATTTTCTTATTGATCAAAAGTGTCATGATCCAGGATAAAACAATCATGATCGGAGCTCTCGCCAACAGACGAATGCTCATCATATATGCCATCTGTACGTTGGTAATATCTGTTGTCATACGTGTTACAAGACCGGATGTGGAAAACCGGTCAATATTTTTGAATGAAAATTCCTGTACTTTATAAAAAATATCATGTCTCAGGTTTTTGGCATATCCTGCACCTGCTGTTGCTGCCATTTTTCCTGCTATAATACCGAAATACAGAGCCAGCATAGCCATAATGACCAGAATCAATCCCCGCCGTACGATATAGCTCAAATTTCCCTGCATGATTCCAACATCAATGATCTTCGCCATCTCCATCGGAATCAGAACTTCCATTAAAACTTCCAGGATTACGAAAAATGGAGCCAACACAGACTGCTTTTTGTATTCCCGGACTGATTTTAAAAGTGTTTTATTCATCGTTCTCGTCTTCCTCCTTATTTTCTGTTTTGTTTTCTGCAAGATTTTGAATCATCTGCACAAGCACCTTTCTGCAGATCTTTACATCTTCCTGATCTATTCCTTGTATCAGCCGCTTTTCGGTATCTCTGATGTGCTCCAGAATCTCAGGTCTGAGTGCTTCTGCTTTTGGGGTCGGTACAATACGTTTTAATCTGGCATCCTTTTTCGAACTTCCCGGGAAATAAATCCATTTTTTTCCATGAGCTGCAAAATCCCTGTGGCTGTGGACTTCCGGATTTGAAACTCTTCTTCTATATCTTTCTGATATACTTCCCTGTGCATCGTTTCCAAAAGAATATGCTTTAACACATGCTTCTGCATGGTGGTCAGGCCATCATCTCCCACTGCTTCAGACGCATTTCTGCGCTTCATCTGATTGGAAAGAATGTGAATCAGCCTGCCGGTATTGATGTACCTTTCCTTATCTTCTATATCCTGCATAATTCCATCCCTCTCTCTTTATATAGTTAGTTCCCTAACTTTTAACCATTATACGGAGGATATTTTTTATTGTCAAGAAGTTTTTTCAGATTATTGAAATCATAAAACTTATTTTGCCACGTCTGAATATTGCCTGATGGCAGCAGCAGCCCGGTACGGAAAATAACAGAAATATAATCGATCGTCTGCTGCCTGTCATACTTTTCTTTGTTCACGATCCATTCCAGTAATGTCTCCGCAATTGCCTCTGTATAAAAGAATCTTTTTAAGTCCTTTATAACCTTACCAACATCAATGTGGCAGAGCGTATCCGTGAACTCTCAACCATTAAGGTTCTCGGATTCTACGACAAAGAAGTAACACTCTATATTTACCGGGAAACAATACTCCTTTCCCTGCTCGGTATTTTAGCAGGATTTGGAGTCGGTGATCTGCTTTACCAGTACATACTGGCAGTTGTTCCACCGGATGAAGTGATGTTTAACCCCGCTCTTTGTGCAAAAGCATTTGTGATTCCTGCCATTTTGATTGCAGTCATTACATTTATTCTAGGATACATAATGAATCGAAAACTCAAATACTTAGATATGCTCAGCGCATTAAAATCTGTAGAATAGCAAAAAATTTAAAAGTCAAGGGACTGACACAATGCAGTTCCTTGACTTATTACATCTGTACTTGCTATCTTTCTCTTAATTTCCACATTCAATACTGATTGCATTGAATTTTTCCAAAATATCTTCTACTTTCAATTCCTGTTTTTCTTTTGCTGACAGATCCATCACTGCTTCCCCCTGATGCATCATCAACAGTCTGTTTCCATATTCTACTGCATAGCGGAGATTATGTGTCACCATGATCGTTGTCAGGTTTTTCTGTTTCACGATCTTATCTGTCAGTTCCATGATCAGATCTGCCGTCTTTGGATCCAGCGCGCTGTGTGCTCATCCAGGATCAGAAAATCGATCGGTGTCATGGTTGACATCAGAAGTGCCATTGCCTGACGCTGCCCGCCGGAGAGAGAACCGACTTTTACATTCAGCTTATTTTCCAGTCCCAGATTCAACTGGCTTAATAGCTCCTGATAATGAGACTTTCTGTTTTTATTAATTCCTTTTCTCAATCCGTAAAAACTGCCTTTGTTGTCTGCAAGAGACATATTTTCCAGAATTGTCATGGAAGGACAGGTTCCAAGCGCCGGATTCTGATACACTCTTCCGATCTTCCGGTTTCTTTTATACTCTTTCATGCGGGAAATATCTTCCCCATGCATCAGAATCTGTCCTGCTTCTACCGGAATACTGCCGCACAGGATATTAAGCATGGAAGTCTTTCCGGAGCCGTTGCTTCCTACCACAGAAACAAAATCTCCCTGTTCTACTGTCAGATTAAAATCTTCAAACAGACACATTTCATTGACTGTTCCTGGATTATAATATTTATGAATATGTTTTAACTCAAGCATTTGTCTTCACCTTCTTTTTCCGTTCCATTCCAATGAGTAAGATCGCGAGGAATAATACCGCTGTGATCAGCTTCATATCCTGTGGTTCAAAAAACTTCAAAGCAACTGCCACGCAGGCTTTGTAAACGACAGAACCGATCAGAACTGCTGTGGTTGCTTTCAAAAATGTCAGATTCTTAAACAGGCTGGTTCCGATGATCACGCTTGCCAGCCCGATCACGATAGCTCCTGTACCGCTGGAAATCTCAAATACTCTCTGCTCCTGACAGAAAATTCCGCCTGCCATAGCAACCATTCCGTTGGCGATCGCCAGTCCTAAAATCTTTACATTTCCCTGATCCTTTGCAAGGGAAGTCACAAGATTTGCATTATCTCCCACAGCCCTCAGAAGAAATCCGGATTTGTCTGCAGATACAGATCCAGAATTATTTTCACGATCACTGCAAGAATAAGTACTACTGCAAGAACTTTATATTTCGCTGCCCCGCCTGAGAAAATCCCATTCATTGTCTCATTGTCGAAAATATTCTCTTCTCCAAAAATCGGAACATTTGCTTTCCCTGCAATCCTGAGATTGATCGTCCACAGCGCAGTCATCATAATGATACCGGAGAGGAGATCCCTGACCTTTCCTTTGACATGGATCAATCCTGTACAGATTCCGGCTGCTGCTCCTGCCAGAAAAGAGACCGGTATGGTCAGGTACGGATTCACTCCCTGTGTGATCATTGTCGCCGTCACTGCAGCCCCCAGCGGAAAACTTCCATCCACTGTCAGATCCGGAAAATCCAGAATTTTATATGTGATATAAACTCCAAGAGCAAGGATTCCGTAAATCAGTCCCTGTTCCAAAATCGTTACAAAAATGTCCATCTCAATTCCTCTCCGTTTCTACTTTTTACTTTGAAATACTGTCAAACGTTTCCGCTGCACCTTCAAGCAGTGTCTCGTCTACCGTAACTCCCAGTTCTTCTGCTGCCTTTGTATTGATATAAAGTCCAGGTTCAGAAATCGTCTCATAGTTCATCTCAGACGCCGTCTTCTCTCCTTTTAAAATCTCTGCTGCCATCTTTCCGGTCTGTTTTCCAAGCGCCACATAATCCAACCCCTCTGCTGCCAGACATCCCAGTTTCACCTGTTCAATCTCGCTTCCAAACACCGGGATTTTCTTTTCATTGGCTTTGTCAAGAATCGTTGCCAGAGAATTTACAACCGTATTGTCCGTCAGATTTGTCAGACAGTCCACCTCGGATAAAATCTCTTCTGTTGCCAGCGAAATATCTGCTGTCTGCGTCACACCTTTTTTCACAATCGTAAATCCGTAATCTCCTGCCAGCTCTTCATATTTCTCAATTGCTGATACAGAGTTCACTTCACTTGTTGTATAGAGGATCCCGATCTTCTCTGCATCCGGCAGCATCTCGCGGATCATCTCCAGCTGCTCTTTGATCGGAAGCTCATCACTGGTTCCTGTGACCTCTCCCACCGGAGCTCCATCGTCATTTGCAAGCTTTGCTGCTTTTGGATCTGTCACTGCTGTATAGATTACCGGAATCTCTGTATTCATTGCTGAATTGTATGCCGCCTGCGCGCTTGGAGTGGCGATTCCACAGATCAGATCCACATCGTCTGAAACAAATCCATCACTGATCTGCTTTGCTGTTCCCTGATCGGCCGCCGCATTCTCCTCTTTGATCGTAAGATTCTTTCCTTCCTCAAATCCGGCTTCTTTGAGTCCTTCAATAAATCCCTCTCTGCAGTTGTCCAAAGAGGCATGCTCTGCAAACTGGGAAATCCCTACTGTATATGTTTTGGTACCATCTTTTGTCTCATTTTCCTTTGTTCCACATGCCATCAGGCTGACTGCCATTACACTTCCTAAAATAACTGCGAATACTCTCTTTTTCATAATTTGGTTCTCCTTTTCTATTACTATATTCCAAAAGCAAAGGAGCCGATCATGTGGATACAGGGTGGATGCTCTGCAATGATCGTATAAAAAAACCGCCCCAAGCTATATGCTTGAGACGGTAATAAATACAAATTCATTATCGCGGTACCACTCAAATTGACAAATGTCCACTTTCTCACGTACTGACATACGCTCCTGATTGATAACGGGTTCGGTTCCCGACGACGCCTACTCTTTTCATTTCAGGCCGCCCTCGAAAGTCCATTCAGAATTAAAATCCATACAGCAATCTCACCGCCTGCTGCTCTCTGTGATCTCTTTTAAAACCTACTCTTCTTTCTCATCGGTTTTGCTTTTGATGTTTTTAATTGTAATGTCCTATTTAGGATTTGTCAAGTACTTTTTTAAGGTAAAGTGGTGATTTGGTGAATTT
>ENA-OQCK01000386-OQCK01000386.1-human-gut-metagenome-genome-assembly--contig:-NODE-386-length-24995-cov-1.833400_pt1 | contig 24995 bp, 40 predicted proteins | sample MGYA00242498_ERZ504578 | MGnify/ENA primary metagenome ERZ504578 (study PRJEB26092, sample SAMD00036229) | human gut metagenome | host: Homo sapiens | study: EMG produced TPA metagenomics assembly of...
GGTTTAAATTTGATACACTGAACAAAGCGGCTGATGATGAGGTCAACGACAGCGAAATAGAAAGAGGTGATGGTATGGCAGAAAATGCATATGATGGAAGCAGTATACAGATTCTTGACGGCCTTGATGCTGTACGGAACGACCGGGTATGTATATCGGCTCCACAGATTCCAGAGGCTTGCACCATCTGGTTTGGGAGATCGTAGACAACTCGATTGACGAGGCATTGAACGGTCATGGGGATACAATCCGCATAACGATAGAAAAAGACAACGTGATCTGCGTGGAGGATGAAGGACGGGGTATGCCGGTGGATATGCATGCCAGCGGTGTTCCCACTGTGCAGGTCATTTATACGGTACTGCATGCCGGTGGTAAATTCAGCACGGAGGGCGGCTATAAGACCAGCGGCGGTCTGCACGGTGTTGGTGCCAGCGTGGTAAATGCGCTGAGTGAATGGGTGGAGGTTACGGTTCATCGTGACGGTAAAATCTATCGCATGAGCTTTTCCGACGGGGGACGTGAGGTATCCAAGCTGGAGGTTATCGGTAAAACGAACAAAACCGGAAGCAAGGTACGCTTTAAGGCGGATAAAACAATGTTTTCAACGACGAAGTACTCCTTTCACCAGATCGCAGAGCGCGCCCAGGAGGATGCCTTCTTACTGGAGGGCTTAAAGCTAGTCGTACGCGATGAGCGCGAAGGGAAGGAACGCGAGGAGGTTTATCATTATGAGCAGGGGCTGGTTGCCTTCATGGAATATCTTCATGAGGATAAGCAGGTCTTCCATAAACCGGTTGCCTTCAGCGGAATGAGCAATGATATCAAGGTGGACTGTGCCTTCCAGTATACGGATGAGTATCAGGAGAATATTTTTTCCTTTGTCAACATCGTTCGTACCAAGGATGGCGGAACGCATGAAACCGGAGCGAAGAATGCCTTTACCAAGGTGTTTAACGAATACGCAAGGAAAAACGGCTTACTGAAGGAAAAGGATAAAAACTTTGAGGGAAGCGATGTCCGGGAAGGGCTGACGATCATCCTGTCACTGGGGGTGCCGGAAAATCTCTTGCAGTTTGAAGGACAGACCAAGGGCAAGCTGGGAACGGCAGAGGCGAAGGCAGCGGTGGACAGTATCGTAAGTGAAAAGCTGAGCTTTTTCCTGGAGGAAAACAAGGAGCTTGCCATCACACTGATCAAGAAGATGCAGCGTGCTTCGACGGCACGCGAGGCTGCCCGCAAGGCGCGTGAGGATGCCCGTAAGGGGAAAACCAGAGGAAAAACCGAGAAGATCCTATCCGGAAAGCTGGCGAGCGCACAGAGCAAGGATGCCAGAAAAAAAGAGCTGTATCTGGTCGAGGGGGATTCTGCCGGAGGCAGTGCCAAGCAGGGAAGAGACAGCAAATACCAGGCGATTCTTCCACTGCGCGGTAAGGTGCTGAATACTGAAAAGGCAAGCATCACCAATATCGAAAAAAATGAAGAGCTGAATACCATCATTCATGCGCTGGGAGCCGGTGTGGGTGCGAATTTTCACGCAGAGGATTCCAATTACCATAAGGTCATCATCATGACCGATGCCGATACGGATGGTGCGCATATTCAGATTCTGCTGCTGACGTTCTTCTACCGTTACATGCGGGAGCTGATTGAACAGGGCATGGTGTATATCGCACTGCCGCCGCTGTACAAGCTGCAAAAGGGCAAGGAAATCCAGTATGCATGGACCGATGAGGAGCTGGATGAGCTGCGCAAAACCTTCCCGAAGGGCTTCAGTCTGCAGCGCTACAAGGGACTTGGTGAAATGAATGCAGATCAGCTGTGGGATACGACCATGTGTCCGGAAACCCGTACACTGATTCAGGTAACGATTGACGATGCGGTTGTGGCTGAGAAGCGCGTATCTGTTTTAATGGGGGATAAGGCCAATCTGCGCCGTGACTGGATCGAGGAAAACGTATCCTTTACACTGGAAGATGATTATGAAGTGGAGGCAAGACGATGAAGAAAAAAGAACTGCCTGCTGTTGAGCATCACAGCAGCGTCATTTCCTCTCCGCTGGAAGATATCATGGGGGATCGCTTCGGGCGATACTCAAAATATATTATTCAGGATCGTGCGCTGCCGGATGCCAGAGATGGTCTGAAGCCGGTGCAGCGAAGAATTTTGTATGCGATGTATGAGGATGGCAACACCTGGGACAAGGGGTATCGGAAATCTGCGAAGACGGTCGGTCTTGTCATCGGTAACTATCACCCCCACGGGGATTCCTCTGTCTATGATGCAATGGTGCGTATGTCACAGGAATGGAAGATTCGCACACCGCAGATCGACATGCAGGGAAATAACGGATCGATTGATGATGATCCGCAGCAGCCATGCGTTACACAGAGGCAAGACTAGGGAGGATCAGTGAGCATCTGTTAAAGGATATTGAAAAGGAAACCGTGCTGTGGGCACCGAACTTCGATGATACGGCAATGGAGCCGACCGTGCTTCCTGCCCGTTATCCCAACCTGCTGGTTAACGGCATTACGGGTATTGCTGCCGGGTATGCGACCAATATTCCACCGCATAATCTGAGCGAGGCAATCGATGCGGCTGTGTATCGTATCCAGCATGCGGACTGCAGTCTGGATGAGCTGATGGAATACATACAGGGACCGGATTTCCAACCGGAGGAATTGTACAGGGAATTGAAGGAATCCGGGAAGCCTTTGAAACCGGAAAGGGCCGCATCATCATCCGCGGTAAGGCAAACATCGAACAGAAGAAAACTGTACAGCAGATCGTCATTACAGAAATTCCGTATGAAGTGATCAAGAGCAACATGGTCAAAAAAATTGATGATATCCGTCTGAACAAAAAATCGAGGGGATTCTCGATGTGAGGGATGAGAGTGACCGCAACGGGTTGCGTGTCGTTGTGGATATGAAAAAGGATGCCAATGCCCAGGTGATTCTGAATTATCTGTATAAAAATACCGATCTGCAGGTTTCCTATAATTATAATGTTGTGGCGATTGTTGACAAGCGTCCGGTTCAAATGGGTCTGGCTCCGATGCTGGATGCCTTTATTGAGCATCGCCGTGAGGTGATCGAGCGCAGAAGCCGCTTCGATTTGAAAAGAAGGAAGACCGCTGCCATATTCTGGAGGGTCTGATCAAGGCGGTATCCGTTCTGGATGAAATCATTGCATTGATTCGTGCCAGCAAGGACAAGGCGGATTCCAAGCGCGCATCATAGATGCCTTTGCCTTCAGCGATGCACAGGCAGAGGCAATCGTTACCATGCGGCTGTATCGTCTGTCCTCCACGGATATTACGCAGCTGCGTGAGGAATATGCCGCACTGCTGAATGAAATAGAGGAGCTGCACGATATTCTGGAGAATCCAAAAATGCTGAAAAAGGTCATGATCCGTGAGCTGAATGAGGTGAAAAAGGCCTTTAAGACACCGCGTTTGACAAGTATTGAGCATGAAATTGAAGAAATCGTTATCGACAAGCTTGCGATGATCAACAGTGAACAGGTGATGTTCACCATTTCCCGTGACGGCTATTTCAAGCGGGTATCCATGCGCAGCTACGGTGCCAGCAGAGACGATATGACCGGCTTAAAGGAAGGCGATCATCTGGGTCGGCTATGGGAAGGTGAATACGCTGGATCATGTATTGTTTTTTACAACACAGGTACCTATGGCTATACGCCGGTATATGATGTCGAGGAATCCCGCTGGAAGGAAATCGGAAGTCATATCAACTCCACGATTCGCATCAGCGGAGAAGAAAAAATCACGGATGCCTTTGTCCTGCGCAGCTTTGCGACGAATGCCTACATGATTTCCGTAACGAAAAAACGGTCTTGTGAAAAAGACGGCAGTACGGAAGATATGAGGTATCACGGAACAATAAAACCATGAGCAATATGAAGCTGCTGGATGGGGACGCGGTCGTGAAAACGATGGTCGCCTATGCTTATGATGAAATTCTGATTGCATCGAAAAACGGCTTTGTGAGCCGGTATCCGGTATCCCTCATTCCGGAAACCTCTCCACGCTCCAAGGGTGTGAAGGCAATGAATCTGGTCCTGGATGAAATTGTCAGTGCCTGCATTTCTCATGGGGATGCTTCCCAGCTGATCGTCTTTACGGATCAGTGTCAAATGAAGCGCATCAAGCTGAGCGATGTTGATGTGACCGGACGTCCGACCAAGGGCAGCATGATCTGTAAAAAGGTGAAATCCAAGCCTTATCAGATTGCGCATATTGCACTTCATGACCTGAATGATGAGCTTGTCATCATCAATGAGGAAACGCAGAAGATTCTTGCGAAGGATATCAGTCTGATGAGCAAAGACGCCACCTTCTCCTCGCCGTTGCATACCACACAGGATTACTATTTCCTGCGGACACTTGCAGCTGTCGAGCAGCGTGAGCTGCCTGCAATACAGGAGGAAAAACAGGAGTTTGAAGAAATCGAACTGTTTGAAGACTAATTCATAGAAAAAGCCGGGGCGCTATGCTTCGGCTTTTGTCTGTTTTTAGAAGCTTCAACACGCTTCCTTTCAAAGGGCTTGTCTGTTTGAAGTCATTATGTGGTTTATGTTTGTATCAATAAAGAACCATAGCATCATTGGTATGCGAAAAAGCAGATAAAAGCAACCATTTTCATACAGATGATTGCTTTTTCACACTGTTTCTTTATGTAATCAGAACTGTTTGCGCTTTGATGCTGCAGGAATTTTCAGCTGATCCCGGTATTTGGCAATGGTTCTCCGGGATATTTCCAGGCCATCCTCCTTCAACAGATCACACAGCTTCTGGTCACTGTACGGCTTCTTTTTATCCTCCTGATCAATCAGCGAGCGCAGGCGCAGATGAACCTCGTTTGCACTCGTGTCCTCATTCACTCTGGCAGGAAAGAAAAACTTCAGGGGAATGATCTGCTGTTCAAATAAGATGGATTTGCCGGATACAGCACGGGATATGGTGGATTCGTGCAGGCTCAGCTTAGCCGCGATATCCTTCATGTTCAAGGGCTTCAGCTGTCCATGCTGCAAAAAGAAATCCTGCTGGACAACGGCAATGACCTCCATGATGCGCTCGATGGTGGAATTGCGCTTTTCAATACTGCTCAGCAGAGCCTCCGCCTGCTTTTGCTGCTGGCTCAGATATTTTGCTGTGTCCGCATCTGCATCCTTTACAGGAGCTTGCAAGCGCAGTCCATAGGTTTTGCGAAACATCTGTATGTGGATTTCATTCTCCTCCACAACGTCTGCATGTCCGGATTACATAGGCGCTGCTCGTTGCATAGCGTGCCCCCGGCTTTGGGTCAAGTGAGCGGATCAGGGAAATCGCCTGCAGCACATCCTCCAGAGGTATCTGCAGCGCCTCTGCTATCGCAGGAAGCTTGTTCTCGCTAACCTCCTTCAAATAGAAGTTTACAATCATGATGGCAATCTGGGAGTAGGGAATGTCCTCAAAGCACAGCTGAATCAGCAGGCATTCCTGAAGGCTTCTGGCACAGACTCCGGCCGGCTCAAAGGTCTGTATCTCATTGATCGTATCCTCGATGTCATCCAGCTGTACTGTGGAAGCATTCGCTGGATATCTTCATCCTTCAGCTGCAGATAGCCGTTTCCATCCAGTGAATTGACGATAAACTCTGCAAGCTCCTTATGAAGCGGATGCAGGCATGTGGCAATCTGCTCCTGCAGTACATCCGCAAGGGTCTGCTCATTTGTCACAAAATTCAAAAGCAGGTCAAAATCCTGCTGGGAATGGGATGCGGCCCCGGTTTCATAGGCATCATCAAATTCCAGCAGCGGATTTTTCTCCAGCTCCTCTTCAATCCAGGATTCCAGCTCCTGATTGTTCATTTCCAGTATTTTCAGATCCTGCTGCTGCCGAATGGATAGCTTCTGCTGCTGTGTAAGATTTTGCAGGACACGTGTTTCCAGTTTCATTTTACATCACCATTTTTATTATACATGAAATTGAAAGAGTTTTCATCTGGGAAATTTAGGTTTCTCACACAGGAATCACGAAAAGGTATGGTATAATGAACAGCATGTAAGGAGGGAAGATATGCAGATTGATACTTTACAAAGGAAAATCGATGAAACACAGGCTGTATGCAGAAGCTTAAAGCAGCGCTCCTCTTCCTATGCGATGCAGCGAGGTGTTCTGATTCTGATTGCTCTGTTAGCCCTGTTTCGCGGATATTATTATGAGCAGCTGTTTTATGCGCTCTGTGTGCTTTCACTGGGACTGTTTCTATATATCGCCGCAAAGCACAGGGCGTTGAAACAGAGGATAGAAGATCATGAGGTTATGATGGAGGTACTGCAGGATGTACTGCGGCGCAAGAACAATGGGTGGAAAGCATTTCAGGATACCGGTTCTGAATTTCTGCAGGAGGAGAATACGCAGGCATATGATCTGGATCTGTTTGGGGACGCGAGCCTGTATCAGTATCTCTGTGTGGCAAAACCGTATACGGAAGAGAACGACTGGCAGAGCTTCTCAGTGCACAGCAGCAGTCCCGCAAAGCGATGCAAAGCCGCAGTGCTGCCGTACAGGAATGCGCCCGAAAGACGACATTCACCTTTACCCTGATACAGCTTTTAAAGCTGTATGAGCGTCATGGACAGCGAAAAAAACGTTCAACCATGGAACATATCCTAAGCTATATGGAAGAAGAACAGGTACAATATCCACGCATTGTGCGTATGCTGTGTGCTCTTGTATCCGCACTCACACTTATGACACTGCTTCTTTTTCTGTCAGGTATCATCCACTATGGCCCCGTTCTCATACTGGCTACCGTTTCTCTGTGTCTTTCGCTTTTGTTTTTTATGAAGCATGCCCAACAGCTGTCCGGCGTAGCACCACTGGCATATCTGATTGAAGATTATGAGCGAATCTTTCATCTGATTGAGGAGACTGCCTTTCAAAGTGATGCTCTTTGCAGGATTCGTTCGGATGTGGAGGAAGCTTGTGCCGCCATAAAAAACTGCGCCGCATACTGATGCTGGTACAGCTGCGCTCCAACAGTATCCTGTTTTTCCTCGTCAACGCCTTTGGTTTGCTTGATTTCCAATGTGTGATTGCTCTGCAGGACTGGAGACAGCGCTATGGCAGAACCCTGCGCATCTGGCTGCAGGATATCGGAGAGCTGGAAAGCTATCTATCTCTTGCACAGCTGAATCTGGCGAAGGAAGCAGTCTGTATTGCGGACAGTACACCCAAACCTCCTTATCTGCATGCGGTAAATATTGTGCATCCGCTGCTGGAGGAAGGAAGTGCTGTTGCAAATTCTATAACAATCGATAACGGCACCTATATCATAACCGGCTCCAATATGTCAGGAAAAACCACCTTTTTACGAACGCTGGGCATCAATCTTGTGCTGATGCATGCAGCGCCGGAGTCTGTGCCGATTCCTTTTGTGCAGGCAGCATGAACCTGTTTACCTCGATGCGTGTGCATGATAATGTAAGCGAGGGAATATCGACCTTTATGCGGAAATTCTGCGCATTCAGCAAATGAATGAGGCAAGCAGAAAGCAGGAGCCGATGCTGGTTTTGATCGATGAGATTTTTAAGGGTACAAACAGCGCGGATCGCATTTACTGTGCAACAAGTGCCATCCGTCATCTGCATCAGCCGTGGATCATCACCCTGATCTCCACACATGATTTTGAATTGTGCGAGCTGAGCGGCGACCCGGCCATACGGGCAGTGAATTATCATTTCTCGGAATATTATGAGAAGGATCGCATCTGCTTTGATTATCGGCTGAAAGAAGGAAAATGCATAACAACGAATGCCAGAGACTGATGCGTCTGGCGGATTCAAGGAGGAAGTATGAGCAAAACATTTGTACTGGCTGAAAAGCCGAGTGTAGGAAGAGAGCTGGGAAGAGTTCTCGGCTGTCCGATAAAAAAGGACGGTTATATGGAGGGAAACAAGTATGTGGTTTCCTGGGCACTGGGACATCTGGTAGAGCTGGCAGACCCGCAGGATTATGATAAACGTCTGGAAACCTGGGATATGCAGGACCTTCCGATGCTGCCGGACAAAATGCAGCTGAAGGTGATCTCACAGACCGCAAAACAATACAAGCTGGTAAAGAGCCTGCTGCACCGCGGAGATATCCGTGATATTGTAATCGCTACGGATGCCGGAAGAGAAGGGGAGCTGGTGGCCCGCTGGATTCTTGAAAAGGCAGGGGTACGCAAGCCGATGAAGCGTCTGTGGATTTCGTCACAGACAGATAAGGCGATCAAGGAGGGCTTTGCGCATCTGAAGGATGCCAGAGAATATGAACCCCTTTACCGCAGTGCGGTATGTCGGGCTGAGGCAGACTGGCTCGTCGTTGAACACCACCCGCGCGCTGACCTGTAAATTCAATGCACAGCTTTCTGCCGGTCGTGTGCAGACACCGACACTGGCTATGATTGTCGACAGGGAAGCGGAAATCCGCAAATTCGTACCAAAGGAATATTTCACACTGCGTGTGGATGCCGGTGCCTTTGTGCTGGATTATCGCAAGAACAACAATGCGTCCATAATGGACCGTAAGCAGGCAGAGACGCTTATGAAGCAGCTGAAGCACAAGCAGATTACGATTCAGGACGTGGAGCGCAAGCGTCACAAGGAACAACCGCCGCAGCTCTATGATCTTACCGAGCTGCAAAGGGATGCCAATCAGCGCTTCGGCTTCAGTGCCAAGGAGACGCTGAATTATATGCAGAGCTATATGAAACACATAAGCTGCTGACCTATCCCCGTACCGATTCCCGCTATCTGAGTCAGGATATCGTTGGGACACTGAAGGAACGGCTGCAGGCGATTTGTATTGATGTGTATGAGCCATTTGCACGTGACTTGCTGAAAAACGGCTATAAGGTAAGCCGCCGCTTTGTCGATGATGCAAAGGTATCCGATCACCACGCTATTATCCCAACCGAGGAATATGTGGAGCTGAACAGACTTTCACCAAATGAAAAGAAAATCTATGATCTGGTGGTTCGCAGGTTTCTGGCCGTACTGGGCAAACCGAGTGAATATGAGAAGACCAGAATTCATGCGGTGTGTGAGCATATGGACTTTTATGCCAGCGGAAGGATTATGATCAGTGACGGCTGGCGCGCACTCTATCAGAAAAACGAACGCTTTGATGAGGATGAAGAGCAGGATGATGATCAGAATCTGCCTTCTCTTGCGAAGGGACAGCAATATCCAATCAGGGATGTGCGCATCACCTCGCATTTTACCAAGGCACCGGCACGCTATACGGAGGCAACCCTGTTATCGGCTATGGAGCATCCATCGAAATTTATCAGCAACAGCCGTATGAAGGCTGTGTTAGAGGATGCGAATGGAATCGGTACCGTGGCAACACGTGCGGATATCATTGAAAAGCTGTTCAAAACCAACTATATTGAAAAACGCGGAAACTCCATCTATCCGCTAAGCAAGGGAATCCAGCTGGTATCGCTGGTACCGGAGGAGCTACGCTCTCCGCTGTTGACGGCGACCTGGGAGGAAAAGCTTACCGCAATCAGCAAGGGGAAGCTGAAGGATAAAGCTTTATGAAGGAAATGCGCAGCTATGCCAGTGACCTGGTTGAAAAGGTGAAAAACAGTGAGGCAAGCTACCGCCATGACAATATGACGCAGAAGAAATGTCCTGAATGCGGCAGCAACCTGCTGGAAATCAACGGAAAGCGCGGAAAGCTTTTAGCCTGCAGCAGTCCTTCCTGCAAATACAAGCAGAATCTGTCGTTCACCAGCAATGCCCGTTGTCCGAAATGCCATAAGAAGCTGAATGTAGTCGGAGAAAAGGAAAAGCGTCTGTATACCTGTGTGTGCGGCTTTCGTGAGAAATTCGACCGCTTCAACGAGCAGCTGAAGGAAAAGCGCAATGTTGCCGGACGTGCAGAGCTGCAGGATTTCAATAAAAAGCAGGAGGCTGAAAAAAAGCAGGAAAAGAGTGCCTTTCAGCTCGCCTGGGAAGCTGCACAAAAAGCAAAGGAGTGAGACTGTGAAACAGGCAATCGTTCACATTGCGCTTGTCGTACGTGATTATGATGAAGCCATCGAATTTTATACGAACAAGCTGCATTTCACCCTTGTGGAGGATACCTATCAGCGCAGCAGGATAAGCGCTGGGTTGTTGTATCACCGCCGGGAAGCAATGCCACAACGATTCTGCTCGCAAAGGCTTCCAAACCACGGCAGGAGCATTTATCGGTGATCAGGCAGGTGGCCGTGTCTTCCTGTTTCTTGCGACGGATGATTTCAAGAGAGATTATAGGGATATGAAGAAAAACGGCATTCACTTTGTACGGGAACCCAAAGAGGCGGATTACGGCACTGTTGCCGTATTTGAAGACCTGTATGGAAACCTCTGGATCTGGTACAGTTTCAAGAGGGACATCCGATGTGTAAACGTCTGTAACGTGAATCGCCAGTACTGCAGCTGCACGTATACGCGTGGCTGCATTTTCTTATTGTATGCTGTGTTTGCGGATGAAATAGGATATCGTTAAGAAAAGGAAAAACGCCTGCGCAGAAAAGCTTCACGGTGATGTCTATACCGGTGTTTGTTATGCTTATGATCATAATCACTGGGCTTTATTCTAACAACGGGAAAAGCAATCAGGCAGTGCAAATCAATCTGCAGAGTGCCTGAAGGCATAGTTACAGTAACGCTAGCGTTAACATAAGAAAAGAAATGGAGAATACGATGAAGGAAATACAATTTTTAAAGGGAGAACGGGTGTATCTGCGCCCATTTACAGAAGAGGATACGGATTTTTTTGATGTCTGGTACAACGATGCGCTGACAAGGGCGAAGATTGCCGCACCGTATCCGACAACGGCTGCACAGTCTTTACAATGTGTGCAGCGCAGCGGACATGACTGTATATGGCTGGCGATCGCTACCTGTGAGAAACATGAAGTAATTGGAGAAATCGGACTGCTGCGGATGTATCCTGCCTGGGGGACAAGTGATCTGACGATTATCATTCCCCATGAGGCACATCAGGGGAAAGGCTATGGCACAGAGGCAATCCGCCTGCTGATGGATTATGCCTTTGGCGATCTCGGCTTTCACAGGTTGGCCATCGGTGTTGTGGGATTCAATACAGATGCTTTGCGATTTTACAAGAAAAACGGATTTAAGAAAGAGGGAATTCAGGAAGACGGTTATTACTACCATTATGAATATCACAATTTCATCATGATGCGGATTTTAAAGGAAGAATTTCTGCAGCTTATAAGACAAAAATAAATAAAACAGTGGCAAAATCCTGATTTCAAACAGGTCACTTTTATTGAAATACGTACGCTGTTGTCAGATAGCATAATATGTCTTTTTCAAGTATGCGTATGGATATCCATTCTCGGTTTCTCTTTAAAAAATTTTGGAAACTATTGGGATACAGAGAAAATCTGTGAGAATGGCCAGGACGGTGGAATCTTAGCGGATAAGGGCTAAATTTGCTTATTTCTTTCAGGATGATTCACTATCTCACATGTAGATATGTATAACGGAAAGTAGATCAGAAAAGTGAGCAGTAGATGCACGATTGACATAATACTGACGAAGCGGTTGCAGGAGCTACCGTAGGTTATAATATACAAATAAAAACGATGGAGAGGATAATTGGATTTTATCTTAACCATCGCTTTTTCTATATTGTATTTTTCTTTGGAATTCAGTTATCGCTCAAAAAATTGAAGCGATAAGATAAATGCTATGCCTATCCAAAAAGATACGGAACAGGCCAGGAACAGTTTCTTATCTTTCTTTGCAATGAAACTAAATAGTATTTCAAACACTATGATTCCCATCAGGACACTGAGCATACAGATTTCCTTCCTTTACCGAAAATAAAATTCGATTGACCAGTCCTTTGGCAGGCAGAACCGTCACAGACTGTTTTTTTGCTTGGCACCTTTCCCTCAGACAAGGTACAGGTTTGCATACTGTATGGCAATAATCGTTTTGGCATCCTCAATCGTTCCATCGTTCACCATAACGGCAGCCTTGCGGATATCCACCACAGCGTTTCGATTTCCTCATCCTCATCCATGGCGCGGGGATGCTCCACCGGAATCAGCTTTTTTGTCCAGTACAGATAGATTTTCTCACTGCAGAAGCCGGGTGTTGAGTACATGGCGCAAAGCGTTTCCAGCCGTTCACTCGTATAGCCGCTTTCCTCCTCCAGCTCCCGTAAGCCGCACAGATACGGATCCTCTCCCTTTTCCAGCTTTCCTGCGGGAATCTCCAGCGTTTCCTTCTGAATTGCATAGCGGTACTGTTTGACCAGTAAATTTTACCATCCTGATAGCGAGGACACCGACACCGCCGTCATGATGAATCACATCTCTGGGATATGTTTTTCCCTTGATTTCAACCTCATCCCGGCTCATGTGAAAGATCGTTCCCTCATATACCGGTGTAGAAGATATTTTTTTCTGCATTGTATTCACCTCGTGTTCTAATTATAACCTAGAAAAGGTGCGAAAGCTAGAGCTGTTCCAGGATTCCCTGTGCAATGCTTTGAACGAGTGCATTCTGTCCTTCCTCGCTGCACATATAGGCTGCATCCGCACTGTCGGTGATGAAGCCAAGCTCCAGCAGCATGGCAGGCACAGGGTTGCTGTCAATCACATACAACGAGCTATCCTGTGTGCTTTTCAAGCCGCGATTCTGCGTGTATCCCAGCTGCATCAGCTTCTGCTCAATGGACTGCGCCATGGCTGTAATCGTATCATTTTCATAATCGATATAGGCTTCAAAGCCGCTGGCACCATCCCCGTATTCACTGGCATTGGTATGTATGGAAATATAATAATCCGCTCCTGCTTCCTCTCCAATGGCAACGCGGGTGCGAAGATCGTCCCTGTTATCATTTGACCAGCTGACCTCATCACTGGTGCGTGTATATACCACCGTATAGCCTGCCTTCTCCAGCTGCTCTCCGATTTTCTGCGTGATCGCAAGGGTAATATCCTTTTCATAAACCCCGTCATAGGAAATGCTGCCGGTATCATATCCGCCATGTCCTGCGTCCAGTACAATCACGTCACCCGTAGTGTAGGATGCTGCTTCCACCTGCAACGGGCTGCTGGTTGCTTTGTCCGTGAGCCATGCATAGCCCTGCTGCGCCGCCGCACTCAAAAATCCGATTGTTAGACACAGTATAAGAAGGCGAGCCATCTTCGTATATTTCTCATGTAATCACTTCCTTTTACAGCTCCATTATCAGGGAAGCGTCTGTTCGGCACTTGTTTGTTTCGTGATGTTTTTCTGAACTCGTTTTATAACTCTATAAAACATGTGCATACTAGCCATGAAGGAGTGATTATGATGGATAAGAAAACATTGCAGGATACTGCAAAGAAGCATGTGCCTGCTCAGCACAAGGGCAGAAATGCACTGATTGCATTCATCAGCGGAGGAGCTCTTGCTGTTGTGGCACAGCTGTTTATGATGCTGTGTATGGATATGTTCGATTTGGATAAGGATACCGCGGTTTCGGTTACCGTTGTTACGGTGATACTGGTCACAGCACTGCTGACCGGGTTCGGTGTCTATGATAAGGCGGCACAGAAATGCGGGGCAGGCTTGTTCATTCCCATCAGTGGCTTTGCGAATTGTTTGACTTCGTGTGCGATTGAGGGACGAACAGAGGGGCCGATTTTCGGTATTGGCAGCAATATGTTTAAACTGGCAGGCTCGGTTCTGACTTATGGAATCGCAGCGGCGTTCGTCTTCGGTACGATTCGCTACCTGCTCTTTGGTGCCTGATATGCGTACGGTTACTTTTAAGAACGTCTATGTACAGGCGCGCTCTGCTGTTGTAGGGCCATTGGAAAAGGAAGGGCCGCTGGGAAGTCTTTTCGATAAGAGCTATGAGGATGCTTATTGTGGGGAGTCCAGCTTTGAAAAGGCGGAACGTGTATTATTGGGAGATGCTGTCGATTTGACCCTGCGCAAAGCGGGGAAGGGAGTTCAGGATATCGATTTACTGGTAGGCGGTGATCTCATCAATCAGCTGACCAGCTCACATTATTTTGCCAAGGATCTGGAGGTGCCGTTTCTTGGAATGTATGGTGCCTGCTCCACCTCCTCTCTGGTCATCGGTACCGGCGCTGTCTGGTAGAGCATGGATTGCAAGCAGGTTTTGGCCTTTACCAGCTCACATGTGGCAACTGCAGAGCGACAATTTCGCTTTCCTAACGAATATGGCATACAGAAGAAGGAGACGACGACCTCGACGGTAACGGGTGCCGGTGCTGCTTTATTATCGAATGAGAAAAGCAACATACGGGTAGCTGCCTTTACGCCGGGCAGAATTGTCGATTGGGATCATAAGGATGCCAATGATATGGGGCTGGCGATGGCACCGGCTGCCTATGATACGATTACTCAGCATCTGAAGGATATGCATCGCGAGCTGAAGGATTATGACATGATTGTTACCGGGGATTTGTCAAAAATCGGATTCTCCTTTCTGGTTGACCTTATGAATCAGGAGGGCTATGACATCGATAACCGCCTGCATGACTGCGGCTTGATGATCTATGATTTTGAGCATCAGGATATCTTTTGCGGTGGTAGTGGATGTGCCTGCAGTATGTGTGTGTCCATGGCAAAGCTGCTGAAAAAGCTGGAGGACGGGGAATGCTCCCGTATCATGGTTGTGGCGACGGGTGCACTGCTGTCGCCGGTGGCAGTTGCACAAAAGGGAACCATACCATGTATTGCACATGCCATCGTATATGAAAGGAGTGATGTGAAATGATGACATTTATCAGTGCGTTTGTAGTGTGCGGCGGAATCTGTCTTGCAGGGCAGCTGATTTATGACAATACGAAGCTTACAGCGGGACATATCACTTCTATATTTGTGGTGATCGGTGCAGCCCTGGATACCTTTGGATGGTATGACAAGCTGTTGGAGTTTGCCGGCATGGGGGCCTCCTTACCGATTACCAGCTTTGGACATTCTCTGATTCACGGGGCGCTTGCGAAGGCGCAAAGCGACGGTGTCATGGGGATTTTACTTGGTATGTTTGATTTGACGGCGGCCGGAATCACCAGCGCCATTCTGTTTGCCTTTCTGGCAGCGCTCGTGTTTCGTGCAAAATCCTGATGAAGGATCTGAATCAGCGGCTGGAGGAAATCCGCACGGCACTGTCGCCGTCCTTTGACATTGTCTATCGCCATGTCACCATACAAAATACACAGGCATGGCTGATTTTTCTCTCCTCCTGTCGGATAGTGAGCTGATTGCTTCTCTGGTGGAGGGCTTTGTCATCACGGCCGGGAATGATCTGCATATCACCTTTTATCCGGGGGCAATCGATAAGCTGACCGATCGAAAAAAGGCAATCACCAATATGCTGAGCGGGCAGTGTCTGGTGCTGATGGATACCAGCGAGGTTTACTATTGCATAGAAACCCGGCATTATCCTGCCAGATCCACTGCTGAACCGAATGTCGAGAAAAGCGTACGCGGGGCACATGACGGCTTTGTGGAAAATGTTATTCTCAATGTCGGTCTGATCCGCCGCAGAATCCGTGATCCCCGTCTGGTTGTCACGATGAACAAGGAAGGCATCAAGACGCGGACAGACGTTGCCTACCTGTACATCGATGGTCTGGTGGATGTGGACGTGCTGCATGATTTTGAAACACGCATGCATACACTTCCGGAGGCGGAAATCCTCAGCGAGCGAAATCTTGTAGAGCTGCTGTATGGAAAGACATGGAATCCCTATCCGCATGTCCGCTATTGCGAGCGCCCGGACATCTGTGCAATCCACCTGCTGCAGGGATATCTGGTTGCACTGGTTGATAATTCTCCTACCGGTGTGATACTTCCGACGACGTTTTTTGAACAGACCAAGCAGATTGAGGAATATACGCAGACGACGCTGGTGGCGACCTTTACCCGTGTCCTCCGCCTGATTGGGATTGTATTTTCTCTATATCTGCTTCCGCTGTGGATTGCTCTGGTCATCGACCAGAATCCGACGCTGCTCAATATTCCGATTCAGCATGTCAATGTATATCAGTTCGGCTTTCAGGTAATTCTGGCAGATATCATTGTCGAATGGATCCGGCAGTCCCTGATCCATACACCGACCATCCTTCCAGCATCATGAGCTTTGTGGCTGTGTTTCTGCTGGGGGATATGGCAATTGAGCTGGGAGCCTATACAAAAGAGGTTCTCATCATGGTTGCTCTGGTCAATATCGGCAATCTGTTAACACCAAGCTATGAGCTGTCGCTTGCCAATAAGGTATTTCGTATCTTTATCGGCTTTCTGGCACTCGTATTTGGCGTCAGCGGCTTCTGTGTGGGCGTCCTGCTGCACATCGTGATACTGCTATCGACCAAGACGATTAAATTTCCATACCTGTATCCGCTCATCCCATTTTCCTACAAGGAATGTCAGCGAATCCTGTTCGGTGCTCCCATCAAGGTCAAACGGGACACTACCTCCAAATCAACCAAGAGATAGACAGATGAAACGGTTCTTACTCGATTATGGAGAATTTAACATTGTATTTATCAATAAAAAATTTGAATTCTTCTTTTTGTAAACACTCTAAAGTAAGAAAGAACCATGAAGCAATCTGTTCTTTATCCTTATGTTTTATTGATATAAACAAGCCCATTTCAGGTATTCGATTGTCAACAAAATCAAAAGATGAAGTTTGTGGGTGACGGTAGACTGATGAATAAACATATGAAATAATAGAGAAAAGGAGTAAGCGATTCATCATTGTGAACAGCATTACTCCTTTTTAAACTTTTGATAACGTAAAGCAATTGATTGTCATTCCTTTTGGATATTGAAAAAGCAGATACATAATGGCTTGTAATAAGCGCCCCTTACGGTAAAACTCTTTCTGTATGTTAGCTTACAGCATGGAATATATCGTTGAAATAATGAAGTAAGTCAGCATACCAAGAAAAAATATGATGATATAGATATATTTCGTTTTCATGATCTCTCCTTTCTGCGGAATTTAAAGAGTTAACCTGAATAGGCACAAACATATTGTGTTCCACTAGGTGTTCTTGTACACTGCTGCCCATCTTTTGTTATATAGCTGTATACATAAGTGGATTTATTTGTATTAAAATAAACCTTAGACGCATTGCGGTTTCCAAAATTTTTTAATGCTGTCAATCCTTGAGCGCATAATTCACCGCCAGAATAACCCGTTGTATAAATGAGAATTCCATCGATAAAATAACCAGCTAAAATTCCAGCTATAAACACTGCAATTGCTCCAGCAGCGCGTTTTTGTCCATCTACAAACAATTTATCACCAATTATTTTGACCTCTTTGCCTTCTAAAGAAGTTCCTTTTAATTTGTATAGTGGAATAGTTTCTCCTTCTTTAATTTGGATGAATTCTATATTATTATGCTCTGCATGTATTGTTTTTGAACCAGAGCCAACCATAACGTAAGATACAGCTAAACTACTTATGAGCAACCATTTTAAAAGATTTCATATATTTCTCCTCTCTTCTTATTATACAGATAATCTTTAAATAGATGTGTTACAGTCAATGGATTAGGTACCTTTCCTTAATTAAAGAATACCAGTTTTTTTTAATAATAGTAACCTATTTATAAGTATGTTTAATTCTTTTTGCTGCTTCTTTTACACATCAATTCCTATAAAAAGCCTTCATACAAGATACGTACTATAATACATAGGATCCTTACGGACTTTCTTGTGCTAAAACATGAGAAACTGCTGTGCTATATAGCAATACAGGAGAAAGGAATAGTGGAGTGATGATGGTATTGTCGTTTTGTTTCTACAGGAACAAAGCTGTCCAGCAGCAGTAAGGAAAATGTGCACACGTCTTTTTTGCACGAATGGAATGAATTATTCACATCATAAATTCACACAAATTATTTGAATGAAACAAAGAGAAGGCTCAAAAAAGTGTGAAATCTGTAATAAATCGACTAAAAATAAAGCATGTGTGAAAATTTTTCTACATTTTCATGCGGTTTTTTGCTATAATAAAAAAAATGCGAGGTGATTTCTATGGCGTTTACGGTGACAATCGATCAGTTTGAGGGGCCACTTGACTGATGCTGCATCTGATCAAGGACAATAAGCTGGATTTGTTCGAGCTGGATATGGATTTGCTGACGGATCAGTATTTGCATTATCTCAATGCCATGGAATCGATGCATCTGGAAATAGCAAGTGAATATTTGGCAGAGCTGGCTGGTCTGATAGAATACAAGAGCAAGAAGCTGCTGCGCGGGAAAAGGTTGTCATTGAAGAAGAGTATGAAGAGGATCAGCGGGAAAAGCTGGTTCGCCGATTGCTGGAATATCAGCGCTATAAGGAAATCAGCGAGCAGTTTGAACAGAAATATGAGGAACGCCAGCTGATGATGAGTAAGCCGATGAGTGAGGAAACACAGAAATGGCTGAATACAACGGTAGAAGGGGAGTTTGTCGGGAATCCCTATGATCTCATTAAGGCGATGAACCGTGTGCTGCGCAGAGCGGCATTGACACATCCTTATGAAACCAGAATGACGGTCAAGGAGTTATCCCTGGATGAGCGCGTTATACAAATTAAAAAACGACTGAAGAACTGGGTAGGAAAGATGAGCTTTGAAGAGCTGTGCAGTGATTGTACGGATCTGCACATGATTATCGTTACGTTTCTGTCCGTTCTGGATTTAATCAAGCATAAGGAAATAACCTTCCACATAGATGAAGAAGAAAACATATGGATCATTCGAGGTGAACAAATATATGCATGAGCATGAAAAACGGGTTCTTGAGGGACTGCTTTTTCTCAGCGGTGATGAGGGACTGAGCATCGAGCAGCTGAACGGCTGTGTCGAGGAGCTGGATAAAAAGGAAATTGAAGTGGTACTGGATGAGCTGATGCAGGATTATCTTGCGGATGTGCATGGGATCGAGCTTGTTCGCTTTGGCGGAATTTATAAATTCGTATCCAAGGAGGCAATCCATCCGTATGCGCAGAAGCTGTTCAGCTCTACCAAGGTGGCAACCTGTCCAATGCCGCGTTGGAAACTTTGGCAATCATCGCCTATAAGCAGCCGATCACTCGTGCAGAAATCGAGGAAATACGCGGTGTGAGCTGCGATATGATGGTGCGCAAGCTGCTGGCGAGAAATCTGATCAAGGAATGCGGCAGAAGTGATGCACCGGGAAGACCGTTTCTATATGAGGTCACGGAGGAATTTATGGATACCTTCAAGCTGGTCAGCCTGAAGGAGCTTCCGGAGCTTCCGGATTTCAAGGATACCATGGAGGAAGAGCTGTTTGAGGAATAGCTCTTTTTTACATGGTGGAGGTATGATGCAAAAAGACGAAGTGAAAAAACTATCTTCTTTTGATGAAGCTTAGCATATGCGTATATAGAAAAAGGATATGGATTTTTTGTTTTTGTCACATTTGTGGAAAACCCATAACTTTTCCACTGTATAAAGCGTTGGTATTGTGGGAAACTGCAGTCTTTTCCATAATGATGCCAATTATTCCACAACACTTTACATATGTATCATTGCGGACTATACTGTACTTGTACCAAGGAAAGGTACTTACAAGAGCTTATATACAGGCTGGTACTACAGAAAACTGGATAGATACGGAAGCGATATAATAAAAGAACGGATTCCGTGCACTGGTCAGCGAGTAGGTGGACACCTGTAAAGGCTGTGAGAATCCCGGAAGAAGAAACTGATGAAACTTATAAATGCGAAGAACGTATGAGAGTTAAGGAAGTCAGGAACAAGGTATTCAAAAGGGAAGCTTGGACATGGGGACGAAAGCAAGCGGAAATTGGAAAGTGCGAGGAACGCCGGAACAACGAACGCTGTGAAGTAGGAAGCATGAAAGAGTAGCTCATAGCTGTGGATTGCGGGTATCGAAACTGATGAAACTTATAAGTGCGAGAAACGTACGAGAGTTAAGGAAATCAGGAAACGGGTAGAATCCGTGATTCACGTATATAGAAAAAGGAGAACGCAAAGGAAAAGGCGTTCTCTTTTTTTGCGTGTGCACATATACTTTCGTAGGTGATGTGAATGAAACGAAGTCTTTGTATCCTGCTGTGTCTGCTGCTGCAGCTGATGAGTGTCCATGCAGAGAGCTATGTGGTGTTGAGTGGTGCGGACAATACGATTGTAGAAGAAAAAAACAAGGATGAGAAGCAGAGCGTGGCATCTATTTCCAAAATCATGACCGCTGTGATTGCAATCGAGCATGGACAATTGGATGAATCCTTTGCGGTTGATGATGAAATCAATAAGGCCTATGGAAGCAGTGTCTATCTGAAGCAGGGACAGCAGGTAACCATGCGGGATCTGCTGTATGGACTCATGCTGAGAAGCGGTAATGATGCAGCGGTGGAAATTGCAAAGCATGTTGCCGGCTCTCAGGAAGCCTTTGTTGAGCTGATGAATCACAAGGCGGCAGAAATCGGGATGAGCAATACGACGTTTTCCAATCCCAGCGGTCTGGATGAGGAGGATGGGGGTAATATTTCAACAGCCAATGATATGGCGGTACTGATGAGCTATGCGATGAAAAACAAAGAATTTCGGACCATTACCGGTAGCAAATATTATACGACTGACTGGAATATGCGCTGGAAAAACAAGAATCGCCTGCTGTTTGACTATCCCTTTACCGTCGGCGGGAAAACCGGCTTCACCAAAAAGGCCGGCCGGACACTGGTGAGTGCCGCAGAGCATGACGGTGTGGAAAGCATTGTGGTGACGCTGCGGGAGGGGGATGATTTCGCCTTTCATGAACAAAAGCACACCGAGGTGTTTCAGAAGATGGATGTGGTAACGATCATGCGCAAGGGTGACTATACGGTAAACGGTAGGAAATTCCATGTCCCGGAAACGCTGAAGGTGACGCTGCATAAGGATGGCAGTGACAAGCTGCGCGTTAAAACACACTATGACCATAAGGATTTTGTTGTTGAGGTTCAGAAAAATGACGATGTAAATGTATACAGCTTCGCAAGCAAAAAGGTAAGGGGAGGAGGTCTGTTTTCGTGAATATCATCTGGCTGCTCATCGTGCTGGTCACGATTCTCTACTGTCTGATGACCGGTAATGTCGGTATCATCAATGATGTTTTTCTCAATGTCGGCAAGGAAACCCTCGACTTTGTGATTCCGCTGCTGTGTGTGACCTGCTTCTGGAACGGAATTCTTTACATCGCACGAGACGCCGGGATCATTCATGGACTGGAACGGCTGTTTCATCCTTTGTTGAAGCGGCTGTTTCCGGATTTGAAGGATGATGAGGAAACACTGGGCTATGTGGCAACGAATGTGGTCGTCAATATGGTGGGGCTGGGCTCTGCAGCAACGCCGGTTGGTTTGCAGGCGATGAAGGGCATGCAGCGGCACAATCCGGATAAGGATACGGCCTCCCGCTCCATGATCACCTTTCTCGTTTTGAACACGGCTGGTGTTACCCTGCTGTCCACGACACTGATTGCCATGCGGGCCTCCTTCCACTCCCTGAATGTGACCGGCTTTATGCCCTATGCCATTGTATCGACGCTGTTTGCCTCTGTTATCGGCTGAGCATTGACCGCTGGTGGAATTACCGTGATTAACACGGAGTATATTTTACCGGTCCTGGTGCTGGTCATCGTCGCGGTCGCCCTGCTTCGCCGTATCAATGCCTACCATTCCTTTACCGAGGGTGTCAAGGATGGGATGAAGCTGTTTCTTGATATTTATCCCGCGCTGCTTGCCATGATGTGTGCAATCGCCCTTTGCGCCAGAGTGGACTGATGGATATGCTGTGCAGTGCACTGGCTGCTCATATCGCGAATATTCCTAAGGAAATCTGGCCGATGGTAATCTTTCGCCCGATTTCGGGAAGCGCCTCTTTGGCGGTGCTGGTCGATATCTTTCAGGTTTGCGGTGTTGATTCGCTGGCCGGCAATATGGCAAGCATCATTCAGGCTCTACGGATACGACCGTCTATGTGATCACCCTGTATTTTTCCAGTGTGGGAATTCGCAGGATTAAAAATGCGCTGGCTATCGGACTGCTCGCGGATGTGGCCGGGATTTCCATGGCCATCCTGCTGGCACTGTATGTGTTTGCGTAAAAAAAGATAAAAATAACAGGAGGAATGAAAATGGCTGATATGAACGATGTAAAAAACAGATTAAAGAATATGCTGGCAGTGAATGAGGAAAGGCGGCGGTAGCTGCGGAAAAAAGCGATCATGTTGTCTGTGTGTTTCGTCTGGACAGCTTTGATGATGTAGAGGCTGTGGGGGAGGCTTTGAAAAAGAATTTCCTGGTGCTGCTGGATATCACCGCATGTGATGAGGAGTGCGCACGCAGAATCCGCGACTTCATGAAGGGGGTTGCCTATCCGATGCAGGTATGGATTCAGGAGATGAGCGAGAACATTCTGGTATATCTGCCGGACGGCTATCAGATTCAGGAATTCCAGAATTAGTCGATTTTGCTTTTCAAAGCGCAGCATTTCATGTACAATACCCATGTGAGGTGTATAGTATATGGAACGATTACAGAAAGTGATTGCGGCAGCCGGAATCACATCAAGAAGAAAAGCTGAGGTTCTGATCAGCGAGGGAAGAGTCGCTGTGAATGGAGAAACCATAACAGAACTTGGATATAAGGTAAAGCGCGGAGATCTCATTGAGGTGGATGGCAAGGCGATTGAAAAGGAAGATAAGGTTTATTTTCTGATGAACAAGCCGAAGCGCACCATGTGTACCAGCGATGACGAATTCGGAAGACAGACCGTGGTGGATCTGGTGGACTGCAGGCAGCGTATCTTTACCGTGGGGCGTCTGGATTACGATACCAGCGGGGTGATTATTCTGACCAATGACGGGGACTTCGCAAATGAGATCATTCATCCGCGATATCACATTCCCAAGGTGTACAATCTGACGATCAATGGCATATTGACGCCGGAGGATATGAAGAAAATAAAAGCAGGTATCGTGCTGGATGACGGCATCAAGACCCTGCCTGCAAAGTATCGCATGACGGAAAAGGATACAGAGAAAAATCAGTGCAGCTTTGATTTAACGATCGTTGAGGGCAGAAACCGGCAGATCAAGCGCATGATGGAGGCACTGGGCTATGAGGTGCGCCGTCTGCACCGCAGCAGGCTTGCTTTCCTGCACTGCAGTGATTTGCGGCAGGGAGAATACCGTGTGCTGAAGCCCTTTGAGGTGAAGCAGCTGCGCAGTCTTGCTCAAAAGGGAGAAATGAAGCAGCGCTAGCAATCGCTGTTGGCTTTTTTGACAGGTGCAGCTATAACAGATGCCATAAGGATATGCAGGCAGATATGAAAAGCCTGAACGTGAGCATGAGAAAAGAGGAACGAATCAGGCAAAGGATGTCGGATTTCGTTTTTGTGCTGTTTCCACATGTGTGCTTACGTTTCTGAAATGTTTTTTTGTTGAAGAAACACAGAAATGATGTATGATTAACGCGGTGATTTTATGCAGCAATATTTTGTAAATACACTGGCGATGCAGGAGAATTGATACCGATGACAAAGGAACAGACACATCACATCCGCCGCGTTATGCGTATGCAGCAGGGGGATGTGATTCGTGTTGCCGACAACAGCGGCCGCGTACTGCTGGCGGAAGTGGAATATCATCAGGAGGAAGCAGCGGCACGAGTGGTAAGGGAAGTGCGTGGATTGCTCCAAACAAGTGTAGAGCTGATTCTTGCACAGGGGATGATCAAGGGGGAGAAATGGGACTATCTGCTGCAGAAAAGTGCAGAGCTGGGGGTGGCGGAAATCATTCCGTTTGTATCCAGCCGCTGTGTTGTAAAAATCAAGGATGAGCAATCGGAAAAGAAAATTGTACGATGGAATAAAATTTTATGTGAGGCCTGTGAGCAGTGCAAGCGATCGACGCTGGTGCGTCTGCAGCCGCCCTGCACATTCTCACAGCTGTCGCAGATCGATGCCGACCTGCGGCTGATAGCCTATGAGGATGCCGATTGCAAAAGCGAGCGCTGTGTGAGGTGCTGCGTGCACATCCATCCCCAAAGCGTGTTTTGATGGTGGTCGGCAGTGAGGGCGGCTTTTCGGCGGATGAGGTTGAAGCGCTGACTGCAACCGGCTTTCACCGCGTATCTTTAGGCGGACGGATACTGCGTGCGGAAACAGCGGCAATCTCGCTGCTGAATTCCATTGAGTTTTACTACGATATGGCAGGTGAAAAAGATGAAGACGATATATGATCGGCTGAATAAGGTGTATGATAAGACACTTCTGGATCAAAAGGATATCCGGAAGCATTACCGTACCATCTGCGACCTGCTGGAGGAATATCAGATTCCCCATGACGGGAAAAGCATGATGCTGTGATACAGAATGAAATCGTCTATGAATCCCTGCTCGTAAAACGGCAGTTCGAGGATGTTTTTTTTGATACCTATGTAAAAATGTTCGATTACTGGTATGATCTGAATTATCTGGAGCGTAAGGCACAGATGAATGTGGATGTGGAACGCTTCGTGAAAGAGCTCCGGCATTTTGAGGCGGATGGTGAAACGATTTATATGCCTGCCTTTGCGCCGGGCTTTAATCATCTTTATCATACGGAAATCGTGCTGCTGGATTTGAAGCAGTATCATAAATTCATCCGGGAGTGCGCAAAGGAAGTGCAGTACAGGCGCTATGGTGCCAAGCCGTTTCAGTATGGCTTTTCCAGCTGTGAGCTGCTGGCGGAGGCGGATGAGGGCTATGTCGTCTTCCATCCAATCCTGCATCGCTGGTATCTGTATGATGCAGGCGGATTAAAGCGCAGCGTATCCGTGGATATGAAGCAGGAACTGCAGGAGGACTGGAAGCAGGAAATCGCACTGCTTCTGTTAAAGGAGCAGCACGAAGCACTCGTTGCGTTTTTGAAC